>Ga0316204_10001290_pt1 | contig 71464 bp, 64 predicted proteins | sample 6monrhotite_MG_2_FD_205661 | JGI IMG/M metagenome (GOLD analysis project Ga0316204, IMG submission 205661) | Microbial mat bacterial communities from mineral coupon in-situ incubated in ocean water Damariscotta River, Maine, United States -... | ecosystem: Environmental > Aquatic > Marine >...
TTATTAACCCAGACATATTTAATTAATTATTAATTGTTTACTTATTTATTTCTTCCTTTAAGTTCCTTTCAAAAAAATAGGGTTAAAATACTTTCAACCCTGAATGTATTTTTACCGTTTTTCCTTCGCGAAACCCTCCGGACATGTAAAATAGAGATATCTCAAAAGAGATACCTCTACCTAATTTTACTTATACCTTGATCTCTACTTCAACTCCACTTGGTAATTCAAGTTTCATTAGTGCATCAATAGTCTTAGATGAAGAACTATAGATATCTAACAAACGCTTATAAGCAGACAATTGAAATTGCTCTCTCGATTTTTTATTCACGTGAGGTGAACGTAAAACCGTAAAGATTTTTTTATTTGTTGGCAAAGGGATTGGGCCATTTACTACAGCTCCAGTACTCTTTACTGTCTTTACAATCTTCTCAGCAGATTTATCTACTAAATTGTAATCGTAAGACTTTAATTTTATTCTAATTTTTTGACTCATCGTTTTTCTATTTAGTAAATTAACCTTTAGCTTCTGCGATTACTTCTTCAGCAATATTTTGAGGAGTTTCCGCATAGTGAGAAAATTCCATCGTAGAAGTAGCTCTACCAGAAGACATTGTTCTTAAAGCTGTAACATATCCAAACATTTCAGATAATGGCACAATTGCTTTCACAACTTTAGATCCAGCACGATCACTCATATCGTTTACCTGACCTCTTCTTCTATTTAAATCTCCTACAATATCTCCCATGTTTTCTTCAGGAGTTAATACTTCTAACTTCATCAATGGCTCCATAATTTTGGCCTTTGCAGCTTTTGCAGCAGCTTTATAACCTAATTTAGCAGCTAACTCAAAAGATAACTGATCAGAATCCACTGCGTGGAAAGACCCATCTCTTAATGTTACTTTCATTGAATCCATTTCATATCCTGCTAAAGGACCATTCTTCATAGCTTCTTTGAATCCTTTTTCTACTGATGGCACAAATTCTCTTGGAACGTTACCACCTTTAATAGTAGATTCAAATTGTAATCCTTGAACACCCTCATCTGCTGGCTCCATTGTAAACACAATATCAGCAAATTTACCACGTCCACCAGACTGTTTCTTATACACTTCTCTGTGATCTGCAACAGCCGTAATAGCCTCTTTATATTCTACCTGAGGTTGACCTTGGTTTACCTCAACTTTAAATTCACGTTTTAAACGATCTACAATTACATCTAAGTGCAATTCACCCATTCCAGAAATAATAGTCTGGCCTGAAGCTTCGTCTGAACGTACTGTAAAAGTTGGATCTTCTTCAGCTAATTTTCCTAAACCAATACCTAATCTATCAACATCTGCCTTTGTTTTTGGCTCTACTGCAATACCGATTACTGGGTCTGGAAAATCCATTGATTCTAATACAATTGGATGTTTCTCATCAGTTAATGTATCTCCAGTTTTGATGCTCTTAAATCCTACTGCTGCACCAATATCTCCTGCTTCAATATAATCGATAGCATTTTGTTTATTAGCGTGCATTTGATAGATTCTTGAAATACGTTCTTTTTTACCTGAACGATTATTCAACACATAAGAACCTGCATCTAAACGACCAGAATAGGCTCTAAAGAAAGCTAAACGTCCTACGAAAGGATCTGTAGCAATTTTAAAAGCTAGAGCAGCAAAAGGCTCTTTTACATCTGGCTTACGAATTTCTTCTTGTTCTGTATCTGGGTTTACACCTACAATACCATCTTTATCCGTTGGAGATGGTAAGTAACGACATACAGCATCTAATAAGAACTGAACACCTTTATTTTTAAATGCAGAACCACAAATCATAGGAATGATAGCCATATCCATTACAGCAGCTCTTAGTGCAGCATGCACTTCTTCTTCTGTAATTGAATCTTCATCTTCCATGAACTTTTCTAAAAGATCCTCATCATAACTTGCTACTTCTTCAATTAAAAGTGCACGATACTTACGAGCTTCTTCTTTCATATCCTCAGGGATTTCAACAATATCAAAAGTTGCTCCTTGAGTTTCATCATGCCATATAATAGCACGGTTTTTTACTAAATCAATGATACCTTTAAAATCATCCTCGTCACCAATATTTAAAACGATTGGTACCGCGTTTGATTTTAACATATCTTTTACTTGCTGACAAACTCCTAAAAAGTCTGATCCTTGACGGTCCATTTTATTAACAAAACCAATTCTAGGCACTTTATAGTTATCTGCTAATCTCCAGTTAGTCTCTGATTGAGGCTCAACACCATCAACAGCACTAAATAAGAAAACTAAACCATCTAAAACACGTAATGATCTGTTTACCTCAACAGTAAAATCAACGTGACCAGGAGTATCAATAATATTAAAGTGATATCCTTTAGTATCTGGAGTTTTTTCTCCGTTTTCCATTGGAAAATCCCATGTACAAGTGGTAGCTGCAGAAGTAATTGTAATCCCTCTTTCTTGCTCTTGCTCCATCCAGTCCATTGTTGCTGCACCGTCGTGAACCTCTCCAATCTTGTGAGAAACTCCGGTGTAATACAATACACGTTCAGTTGTAGTGGTCTTTCCAGCATCAATATGTGCTGCAATCCCAATATTTCTTGTGAATTTTAAATCTCTAGCCATTTCTATTAAAATCTAAAGTGAGAGAATGCCTTGTTAGCTTCTGCCATTTTGTGTGTATCTGTACGTTTTTTTACTGCTGCTCCTTCTTCTTTCGCTGCTGCTAAGATTTCTGCTGCTAAACGTTGTGCCATGGTCTTTTCATTTCTCTTACGAGTATATAAAATCATCCATTTGATAGCCATAGATACTTTACGATCTGGTCTAATTTGCATTGGAATTTGGAAAGTAGCTCCACCTACACGTCTAGAACGAACCTCTACGTGTGGCATTACGTTAGATAACGCATCTTTCCATATCTCTAATGCTGTTTTTTCTTCGTCTTCTTTTCTTTGTTCTACGATCTCAATTGCATCGTAAAATACTTTGAACGCTACAGACTTTTTACCATCCCACATCAAGTTGTTCACAAAACGTGTAACTAATTGATCATTAAATTTTGGATCCGGTAATAAGATTCTTTTTTTCGCTGCTCTTTTTCTCATGTCTTTACATTAAAAAAGTTACTAATTTTACTTTTTTGGGCGTTTTGCACCATACTTTGATCTTCGTTGAGTTCTTCCCTCAACTCCCGCTGTATCTAAAGCCCCACGTACAACGTGATACTTTACTCCTGGCAAATCTTTTACCCTTCCACCTCTAACTAATACTATCGAGTGCTCTTGTAAGTTATGTCCTTCTCCTGGAATGTACGCGTTAATCTCATTACCATTAGTTAACCTTACCCTTGCAACTTTACGCATTGCTGAATTAGGTTTCTTTGGTGTAGTAGTATATACACGAGTACAAACTCCACGTCTTTGAGGACAAGACGATAAAGCGGCCGATTTACTCTTCTTAGTTATTTTGGTTCTTCCTTTACGAACTAATTGTTGAATAGTTGGCATACTAAATTATTACTGTTTTTCGTTTATTATTAAACTTATCTCTCTTTTTAAGAGTGTGCAAATGTACAACTAATTTCTATTTAATCAAATATCGATAAGTTATTTTTTCTTAATCATTGAAACAGCCCTTAATTAATTGATTTTATTATACTTTTGGCAACATCGTTAATTTCATTTTTAATATCAAATTTTCATCTAAAATATTCATCATTACCATGTACCTTCTAGGTCAAGGAATTTTTGCCCAAAAATTAACGTTAAAAATCACATCCAAAGAGCCATTAGAGAATACTTTTCTCCAAAAAATCAACTACACAGATTCTCATAAAGACACCTTATCTCTATATAAAGAAATTGAAAAAATCGACCTTCTTCTAAAAAAAACCGGCTACTTTTTGCATCAAAAAGAGATAACCCAAGCCATTAAAAACGAGTACACTGTTAGTTACACTTTAGGTTTTCGTGTTCAGTCTGTCCATATATATATTCCCAACACAGTCAACCATAAAAAAAGAGGAGATACTCTTAAGCTTAAGACTGGCAATGTTGAATCGTTCTTAAACACCATTTCCAATCAGCTAGATCAGGAAGGGAAATCTTTTTCAGAAGTGTCGCTGAAAAATTTAAAACTCAAAAAAAATAGTCTCCTGGCAACATTACAGGTTAATGAAAGAAATGTTCGAAAAATTGACAACATTATTATTAAAGGATATTCAAGTATTTCTGATAGAGTAATAACGTATGACCTAAATGTTAAAAAAAATGATGTCTTTAGTTCAGAAAAACTGAATGAGATTTCTACTTTAACAAGATCTCTTCTTTTTGTTGAAGAAATAAAACCTCCAGAAGTCTTGTTTGCAAAAGATTCTACAATACTATACTTATACCTAAAAAAGAAAAGTAACAATAGCTTTGATGGAATCGTTTCTTTTGCTTCTAACGACAATAACAACAAACTCTTATTTAACGGAACTGTAGATCTTAAGCTCAAAAACCTATTTGACGGTGGAGAAAATGTATCTGTCTTCTGGAATAGTATTGGCAATCAAAAGCAAGAGTTCTCACTAGCGGCGCAAATTCCTTATGTATTTAACTCTCGAATTAGCCCAGACGTGCGTTTTAATTTATACAAACAAGACTCCACCTTCTTAAACACAGAATTCAACCCTAAATTGAGATATAAGATTAATAGTAAATCAAGTGTTTCTCTTAACTATTTAAATCTCACGTCGAACAACTTAAAAGAGAGTATCACAAGCAACAATATTGAATCCTTTGACAGAAGTTTACTTGGTATAGGTTATCAATATAAAAGCCCAAAAACAACCGTTTTAGGTCAAACGGGATTGAATATATCCGTTGAAGCCTTGTTTGGAAATAGAAACACTGACACCAAAAAGAGTCAACAATACGAGTTCAATTTAGAAGTATCCAATACATTTGTTTTAAACGAGCGTAACCAGATATACATCAGAAATCAGACAGGCATTCTCTTATCCGACTTCCTTCTAGAAAATGAAGTTTTTAGAATTGGTGGAGCCAATAGCATAAGAGGGTTTAACGAGCAAAGCATATTTACCTCTCAATTTAGTTATATAAACATGGAATATCGATATGTTACTTCAAGAACATCCTATTTATACTCTATTTCAGATATAGGGTTTATTAAAACCATAAATGATTTAACAGAGTCTATTTTTGGTTTGGGATTTGGATATTTATTTTCTATTAAAAAAACACAAGTGAATCTCGGGCTTGTTGTAGGCAGACAACCTTCAGAAGGATTTAACCTAAACAGTTCCAAATTCATAATCAATTGGAAGTCGTTTTTTTAAACAATTCTCAATTTTTTTTATTTAAGCATGAATTTTAGTCAGTTTTTTTTGAAATACTTACAGAATATTTCACTGTTTTAACATTAATTAACATTTATTGTTTGTTTTTTAACATTTATTTAAGATATTTGAGATAATTAACTCAAACTTAAATAAACAATGAGAACAAAACTCAAAGGAATGTTGGCGCTACTCCTAGCGTTAATTGTACAAATTACGTTTGCTCAACAAAAAACAGTATCCGGTAAGGTGACAGATAAGACTGGCAGCCTACCTGGTGTAAGCATCCTTATAAAAGGACAGACAACAGGTACGGAAACTGACTTTGATGGCAAGTATTCGATTAAAACGAAAATTGGTGATGTACTAGTTTTTAGCTATCTAGGCTTCAAAACTGTTGAAAAAACAGTAGGAACTTCTAATACCATCGATGTAGTGATGGTAGAAGATGCTAACGTCTTAGATGAAATTGTAGTAACCGCCTTAGGCTTATCTAGAGATGAGAGGACCTTAGGGTATTCTGCACAAAAAGTAAAGTCTGACAAGATTACAGGCACAGGGCAATCTAATTTAGTAAATGCTCTTAACGGTAAAGTTGCTGGTGTAAATATTGTAAGCTCAAGTGGGGCACCTGGTGCTTCTTCTAATATTACTATTAGAGGTTCTTCCAGTATTTCTGGTAACAATCAACCTCTTTTTGTCGTGGATGGTTTACCTATTAGTAATAATACAGATAACGGATCGAGTTCTGGTACTTTAGATGGTACAGATTTTAGAGATTACGGAAAAACTGTAGGTGTAAACAGAGCAGCCGATATTGACCCTAATGACATCGAATCTATTACGGTATTAAAAGGTGGTGCTGCAACAGCACTATATGGTAATCGAGCTGTAAATGGAGCAATTATTATCACAACAAAAAAAGGAAGGGCTGGAAATGGGTTAAACGTTACTTTGAGTAGTCGTTTATCTTTTGAAACGGTAAATAAACTACCTTCTTTCACGCATCAATATGCAAGAGGTAGAAATGGAGCGTATTCTAACGTAACTCACTGGAGTTGGGGACCGGCATATTCTGACAATCCTGTTTTCCCGGCTGGTACAAATGTTGACTTAGCAGGAACAGGTACAGCTGTAGATGTTTCTGGACAAGCAATTCCCTTATACAGAGACAACTATAAAAACTTTTGGACAGATGGAACTACGAAACAAATCTCGGCATCTATTTCTGGAGGAGATGATAAAGGGAACTTTTATGCATCTCTTGGAAAAAATGACCAAGAAGGTGTTATTCCAAATAGTTTATACGAAAGAGTAAATGCAACTATTAAGGGTGAATATAGAATAAATGATAAATTTAGAATCGGCGGATATGTAACATACGCTAATACCAGATCAAACATTCACCAAGGAGGTGATACCGGTTTTCAAGGTCTAGGATATTACCACCACATGTGGGATATTAATACACGAAACTGGAAAGATGCTCAAGGAAATAGAACTTGGTTTAGTACTGCTGTGGCAGACCCGTTATGGACAGCTAACGAAGAAATAGAAAAAGGTGAAGTAAATCGTTTCATTGGAAGTGTAAACTTTTCTTATGACTTTGCCGATTGGCTAAAAGTATCTTACCGAGCAGGTATGGATACATATAGCGATGACAAAAACATGATAAGGCCTATCAGTTCTGTAAATACCACAAACAGGTTAGGAGATATTTATGAGGTTAGAATTAACAACAAAGATTTCAACTCTGACTTATTATTTACTGGTAGTGTTAAATTAAAAGAAGATCTAAACCTTAATTTCTTATTAGGTAATAATGTTTACGAAATGTTATATGACAGGCTATTCGTTCAAGGTGACGGCTTATCTGTTGGTGGATTCAATGATATTTCTAATGCAGTAACTGTTACTGCAAATAACTTAACCAACCGAAAAAGAACCATTGGTGTCTTTGGAGAATTGAGTTTTGATTATAAGGATACTTACTATTTAACCGTAACAGGTAGAAATGACTGGTCTTCGACTTTACCAAAAGGAGCTAACTCCTTCTTCTACCCGTCTGTAAGTGGTTCTATCATTTTCTCTAACTTCCTAGAAGATCAAAAAGACTGGTTATCTTTCGCTAAATTCAAAGGCTCTTGGGCCGAGTTAGGAAATGATTCTCAAGGTTTGTATGCAACAAGAGACGTATATGCAAAGAGAGATCCAAATGTATTAGGCTTACCAAGATTTACGGTGAGTACGACTCAAGGAAACCCAAATATTAAGCCGGAGATTTCCTCTACGTGGGAATTAGGAACCGAACTAAGATTCTTGGATAACTTCATCAATTTAGATTTCACTTACTACAAGAGAACTACTAAAGATCAGGTAGTGTCTGTACCATTGAGCTCTACTACAGGTTATGGAGCATATTTTGACAATGCAGGAGAAGTAGTAAACAAAGGAATCGAAGTTATTTTAGGAGTTAACAATATTCTTAAAGATTTAAACGGAGCTCCTAGATGGGACATTCTTTTCAACTTTTCTAAAAACGAAAGTGAAGTTATCTCTATTCCAGACGGTTTAGATGAAATCATTATTGGTAATGGATACTGGAATGGTGCCAATATTGTGGCGAGGCCAGGTTTACCATATGGTACTTTTGTAGGGTCCGGATATAAGAGAAATGCAAGCGGTGCTCTTTTATTAGATGATAACGGATATCCGCAAGTTGCAGATGAAAACCTAGTCTTAGGAGACCCTAACCCAGATTGGCTAATGAATATAAATAATAGCATCAGCTATAAAGGATTTACATTAAGTGCTACCTTACAAATAAGGCAAGGTGGTGAGATCTTAAATGATTCCGAATCATTTTGGGTATACGCTGGTTTAAGTAAAACAACAGAAGACAGGTATTATAGCGCTGGTACGGCTAGTGCAAATGCGGTAGCTGTTTTTGATGGAATTGTAGAATCTACTGGGCTACAAAGTAATATAGCTGCACCACTTACAAATGGGTATTATCACAATCTGAACTCCTTTGTAGATGAAGCACATATTGAAGATGCTTCTTGGGTTAGATTAAGAGATATTAGTTTATCATATTCTTTACCAAATGAATGGATAAAGAAAATTGGTCTTGTAAGTGCTGACATCTCAGTAAATGGTAGAAACTTATGGTTAAAAACAAATTATAAGGGTATTGATCCTGAAACCAACGCTCTTGGAGCTGGTAATGTTCAAGGTGTAGACTTAATAAGTGCACCAGGTACAAAAAGTATTGGAATGGGAGTAAAAGTTAAATTTTAAAATTAAACAGAAATGAAAAAATTAATATTAAGTTGTTTTCTTATTTGCCTCTTTTTTGTTCCACAATCTTGTCAAAAAGAGTCTCTTGAAGAATTAAATATAGATCCAAATAATCCAGCCAATGTGAGTATTACATTAACTTTTACTACTGGGTTGGACTATGTATTATATAAGTATGGAAGATTTACCAACGGATCTGATTGGGATACTTGGGCAGGTCTATTTATTCAAACTTTCGCTGGAAATCACGGAAGTGGAATTTCCTTTGATCAATATGAAATCCGTAATAACGACGCTCTTTGGGGTAGATGGTATGATGGGTTCTTAGATTTAAGAGATGTAATTACCAGAGGTGCAGATTTAGAGGCTTGGGATCATGTTGGGGCAAGTAAAGTAATTACTGCCTTGGGCTTAGGCTCACTAACAAGTTACTATGGAGCTATTCCTTGGAATGAAGCTTTACAAGGAGCTCAATTACCGCAACCTAAGTTTGACACTCAAGAAGAGATTTATCAAGCAATCTTTGCTTTACTAGATGGAGCTATAGCTGATTTCGATAAAACTTCTCTTGTAGCAATGGGTGCTGAAGATATAGTGTATGGTGGAGACGCTACCAAATGGAAAGCACTTGCATATGCTTTGAAGGCGAGATATGAAAATCACTTTAGCGTAAAAGACCCTAGCGGATCTGCAACTAGAGCTTTAGCCGCAATTACGCAAGCTAAAAACTTAGGATTCATCAATGCAAATGCTGATTTAAAATTCACATATGATAATACTGGTGAATATCAAAATGGATGGTTCGACATGTTCGAAAATAATCAGATGATAGCTTCTGAGAATTTCATGAACCTTTTAATTGCAACCGATGATCCAAGAAGATTATCATATTGGAATGATATAAGTGTTGATGGTACTGCTGTCGGATTTACCGGTAAATCTAACGGTTTTGGTACTTCTAATGTAAGTTATTCTCCTATTGGACCTAAAGGGTTTTATGGAGCAGCTACTTCTTCTCAATTAATAATGACACATTTCGAGTTATTATTTATTGAGGCCGAAGCGGAATTTAGATCAGCAGGGGGAGCAAACGCGAACTCAGCAACTGCGTTAAATGCTGCCATAGCTGCTCAGTTGAATTTAGCAGTTCCGAATGATGTTACTTATGCAACTGACTATGCTACATTGACTCCAGGGTATATCACAAATTTTGGAAGTGAAACAGCAGGAACAGTAACAATGGAAAAAATTATGACTGAAAAATACAAAGCCATGGTTACCATGAATGGTGAGTCTTGGGTTGACGTTCGCAGACATGATTATCAATATCCTAGTTATATTGCTATTCCTGTAACGCAGGCAGGAAACCCTGTAGCTTCTAATTTGATTCAACGTGTTCTATATCCGCAGGAATCTATTAACACGAATCCAAATACGCCAACGACGGTTACTATCTTTGACAAACTTTGGATTTTCCAATAATAACTTTAAAACAATATCAAATGAAAAATATTAAAATTCTTTTTTTGCTAACAATTGCAATTACCTTTAGTTCTTGCGTTGTTGAAGATGGAGAGAATCCCTTCTACCCGCCTCAGGCACATGGGATTTATCCTGATTACACTGCAGGAAGTAATTCAGTATATAACTTATTAGACCCTAGCAACTCCTTTGTTGATTTTTCAGTCAATGCATCTGCTTCTGGAGGAGCATCTGCAACTACTGGCGAAATTCATGCAAACATTAACACGGGAGATTATAGTAAAGTAGCAGATATTTCTGCTTTCCCATATAGCGTGAATCTATCATTATCAGATGTGATAAGTGCTTTAGGTATTGCAACAACAAGCTTAACAGGTGGAGATCTTGTAAACTTTAAAATTTTCTTTACAGATTCGAATGGTACTACTACAACTTCTACAGGAGTTTTTACTGCCGCTATAGTTTGCCCGCCAGTTGCAGGCACATACACTATAGATATGCAAGACTCTTATGGCGATGGTTGGCAAGGTGGTGGAATCAACTTTATATTAGACGGGGTTACTACGTTTGTAACACTAGCTGATCAATCTGCAAGCAGTGGTTCAGATACATTTATTGTACCAGCTGGTGCTACGGCATTAGTATTGGAATATGTAGATGACAGTTATAATAGTGAAGTGTCATTTCAGATCTATGATCCGAATGGACAGCTAATCAATAGTTCTTCAGATCCAACTGCTGGCGTTTTAACAGTTCCTTCGACTTGCCCATAGCATAAATGTGCTAAAAAGTACTTAAAAGCCACTTTGATTAATCAAAGTGGCTTTTTTTATTAAATTAATTTTAAATGACAGGAATCTTATTTTCTCTCGACTTACTAATTAATGGATAGCATCAATTTACAGATTTATTGGACACGTATAAACTAAGGATTATTCTTTTTGTTAAATACAATTTTTGGATCAGTTATTATTTAATGAATGTACATTTCCTTAGTCATAGATGAATAGCTAGTTGTTTTTGAAGGTTCATAATAATATATTAAATCTTGAATTAACTTATCCAAAAGTTCTTTTCATAAATAAATTAAAGACTCCAAAAATATCGTTGACTTATCTTTCTTTTTTTAAAGATGTGTCAACAAAACTCTAAATCGCTTAACAATTTGTTAACCTTTTTAAGTTTTTTTTTGTTAAAAAATTGGAGTTTTAAGATTTATTTAAGACTTTTGGCATTAATTAATTCAAATAATTATACAATGAAGACAAAGTTTAATGGAATTTTAACGCTATTGCTAGCGTTTGTAGTGCAGATCTCTTTTGCACAACAAAAGACAATTTCGGGTACTGTTTCTGATGATTCAGGGGGGTTACCTGGGGTTAGTGTTTTAATAAAAGGTACTACTACTGGAACGGAGACAGATTTTGATGGAAAGTATTCTATCAAAACTAAGGCTGGTGATGTTTTAGTCTTCACCTATTTAGGTTACAAGACAGTTGAAAAAACAGTTGCAGCAGCCAATACTATTGACGTAAAAATGGTTGAAGGTGGAGAAGTACTTGACGAAGTAGTCGTAGTGGCGTATGGTACTCAGACTAAAGAATCTTTGACTGGATCCGTAGGTACGGTTAAAACAAAAGATTTAGAGTTAGTAAGACAATCAAATGTTGTTCAAGGTATTGTAGGTAAAGTTGCCGGTGTACAAGTAATCAACAACAGTGGTCAGCCAGGTGCTGCTCCAACTGTACGAATTAGAGGTGTTGGTTCTATTAATGCTTCTAGTGCTCCACTATTTGTAGTAAATGGTGTACCATTTCAAGGAAGTATTACTTCTATTAATCAATCAGATATTGAGTCTTTCTCAGTTTTAAAAGATGCCGCTGCTACATCGCTATATGGAAGTAGAGGTGCAAACGGTGTAATCATCATTACAACGAAGAAAGGTAAAAGAGGGCAATTAACTTTTAATGCTGACTTTAGTACAACGTACTCTACAAGAGCGACTAAAGATTATGACGTAATTACTGACCCAAGAGAATTTTACGAAGGTCACTTCTTAGCAATGAAAAACTTCTTGATTAATAATGGTAACACACCTGCAGATGCAGCAACAATTGCTGCAGACAATTTAATTATTGACAATGCTGCTTTAGGTTATCAATTAGGATACAACGTAACTGATGTTGCTAGTAATCAGGTTATTGATCCATTAACGGGTCAGTTCAACCCTAATGCTAATTTATTATACCAAGAAGCTTGGTCTGATTTCTTATTTTCAGACACATTCTCTAACAGATCTTTCATTAGTGCTACTGGTGGTAGTGAAAACTCAAGAGTATATTTCTCTATAGGACATGAGAAAAATGAAGCTTTCTTAGTAAACTCTAATTTTGAAAGAGTAACAGCAAACTTCTCGATTGAGCAAACTTATAAAGATGTTTTCAAATTAGGAGGTACTATTAACTACGCACACACTTACCAAAACGTTCCTGATCAAGGAGGTATTGCTGGTGCATTTAGCTGGAGTAGATCTATTGGACCTATTTATCCAGTTTTTGGTTATAACTTAGACGGTACTCCAGTATTAGATTCTAACGGAAACCAAGTATTTGACTTTGGTGATGGAACTGGTGGAACTCCTCAAATTAGAAATTTCGGATCGTTTGCAAATCCGTATGCGACAGCTCTTAATGATATTAAGAAAAGAACTGTTGACAACTTAAATGCTCAAGCATTTATGGAATATACGTTCTTTGACGATTTCAAATTCAGATATAACTTAAGTGCAGATTTATTTTCTCGTCACTTAATTAGCTTTGATACTGGTATTGGTGGTGATGCTGGTAACGTTAGTGGTAGATCTACCCCTAGTGCTACTAGAAACTTTGTTGTAACTCACCAACAATTATTAACTTGGGATAAAATATATGGAAAGCATAGTTTCAATGCGTTATTAGGACATGAATCAAGTTACCAACGTAACACATTCTTAAGCGCTTCTAAAACTACGTTCTTATTACCAGATGAGACTGTATTAGATCAAGGTATCAACATTCAAAGTGTTACAAATAACGAATTTGAGTATAGTGTAGAAGGATACTTTAGTAGATTGAATTACAACTTCGATAGTAAGTATTATGTAAACTTAAGTTTCAGACGTGATGCTTCTTCTGTATTTGCTCCTGACGCAAGATGGGGTAACTTCTATGGAGCTGGTGCTGCATGGAGAGTTAGCCAAGAAGATTTCTTAGAAGATGTTAGCTGGTTGAATGAATTAAAATTTAAATCAAGTATCGGACAAGTTGGTAATGATAGAATTTTTTACCCAGGTACAGCAACAAGAAATTATTTAGCATATGAAGATCAATACACCGTAACTAATAACAATGGTGCATTTGGTTTAAGTTTGACTTACCAAGGTAATCAGAACTTAACATGGGAAACGTCAACTAACTTTAACGTTGGTTTTGAGATTGCTGTGTTAGACAATAACTTAAGCATTGATTTTGAATATTTCTCGAGAAAAGTAGATGACTTATTATTCAACACTCCTCAACCACCATCTTCAGGTTTACCAAGTTTCCCAGAAAATGTGGGAGACATGAAGAATACTGGTTTTGAGTTTGATATCAATGCAAACATTATTAACAAGGATGACTTACAAGTTTCATTAAACTTGAATGGAACTACATTCAAGAATGAAGTAACTTCTTTACCAAGAGATTTTATCGATGCTGGTGTATTTAGATATGAAGAAGGTAGATCTATCTTTGAATATTTTAGAAGAGAATTTGCTGGTGTTAACCCTGCAAATGGAGCTGCATTATTCTATAAAGACATTCTTGACACTAATGGAAACCCAACTGGAGACAGAGAGCTTACTGAAGTTTACTCTGAAGCAACTGAGTACTTTCTAGGAAAAGAGTCTACTCCAGATCTTTACGGTGGTTTCGGAATGAATGTAAGATACAAGAACTGGAATTTAGGTCTTAACTTCGCTTACCAAGTTGGAGGTTATGGTAGAGATAACACGTATTACGGATTATTATCTGGAAGTGCGGGTACAAACTATCATAAAGATTTATTTACGGAAACTTGGACAGTTGACAATACTACAGCTTCCTTACCGGTAGTTGTTCCGAATAATGATTTGAATTATTATAATGGTTCGTCATTACAATTAATAGATGCTTCTTATTTAAGTTTACAGGACATTAACTTATCTTATGATTTTAGCACTGATCTAACAAAAAAGTTAGGTATTGATGGTTTAAGAGTATACACTACAATAAATAATGTATATCTATGGTCTAAAAGACAAGGATACGATCCTCGTTTAAGTTTTACTGGTACTAATGGAAATGCTAACTTCTCGCTTGTTAGAAATGCAACGTTAGGAGTTAATTTAAAATTTTAAAAAAATGAGAAAAAATGTTTTAGTAATAATGAGCCTTTGTGCTCTGGTTTTCACATCGTGTGAAAACGAATTAGATTTCGAGGCGAAAAGCCTTGTAACTGAACAACAGTTAATTGATTTAGGGAATTCTTCACCAGAAGCTTCACTATTAATTAATGAAGGAGTAGAAGATGGACAATATGCATTTATGCGTGAGTTTTCTACTAACTTCGAATTAACCGGTAGTAGACATGATGATTTCGGTCAAAAGTCTATCGATCTTGGTATTGACTTATTAGGAAATGATATGGTTCAAGTACAAGATCACTGGTTTGGAAATTACTATGGATATAGAGGTAGAACTCAAGATTTTTCAACTACAAGTATTATTTGGAATTTCTACTACTCTATGATAGCTAATGTAAATTCAATCATCGTGCAGATAGATCCTGCAGTAGGTGATCTAAATTTAAAGTATTTAAGAGCTAGAGCTGTGGCTTTAAGAGCTTATTCATTCTTTAACTTAATCCGTGTGTATCAATACACGTACCAAGGTAGTCAGTCTAATCCTGGTATTCCATTATATAATGGAGGAGACATTAATATTACTTCAAGAGCTTCGGTTCAAGAAGTATATGACTTAGTATTGGCAGATATTGATTGGGCGTACAACAATATTGCTGGATACGTAAGAGCTTCTAAAGAAAAATTAGATCAAAACGTAATTGCTGGTATTTATGCAAGAATCTTATTAGAAACTGGTACTGACTGGACAAAATGTGCTCAAATGGCTGCACAAGCAAAAGCAAGTGCTCCGTTAATGTCAAATGCGGCGTACGTAGGTGAAGGTTTCTCTTTGATTTCTAATGGTGAATGGATGTGGGGAGCAGATATTAACGCTGAGTCTTCTACTATTTATGCATCTTACTTCTCTCATGTAGCAACTACAAACCCAGGTTATGCTGGATTATTAGGAATCTACAAGAGTATCGATAAAAGATTGTATGATGCAATCCCAGCAACTGATGTAAGAAAATCTTTATTCTCTGATGGTTCTACATATCAATTATATTCAAACCTAAAGTTTAGAGATTTTACATTCTTCGAAGGAGATTATGTATACATGAGATCTTCAGAGATGTACTTAATGGAAGCTGAAGCATTAGCTAGAGGAGGAAACGACTCACAAGCTGCTCAAGTATTATATCAATTAGTTAGCCCTAGAGACGTAGGATATACATTATCTACAAACACAGGTCAAGCTTTAATTGATGAGATCTTATTACAAAGAAGAATTGAGCTATGGGGTGAAGGCTTCGGATGGTTCGATCTTAAGAGAACAGGAAAATCTGTGGTTAGAACTTATACGGGTACTAATCACGTAGCATTTGGTTTATTTGATTTTGGTCCTACAGATACAAAATTCTTATTCCAAATTCCTGAGGCTGAGTTGAACAACAACGAAGACATCAATGCAGTGGATCAAAACCCACTATAACATAAACTAAAAGAAAACCACCTCATCTATCTAACGTGAGGTGGTTTCTTAAATTTAAATCCAAATTAATTAAAACTAGAATTATGAAAAAAAACATTACTTATATACTTCTGCTATTAACAGTCTTTGCTTTTACAGGATGTGAAGAAAATGAATATACCAGAATTGATTATGTTTCTTTCGAAGCGAAAACATTAGACTTTGGCGTTGATATCGGAGGTTCAAATACACAAGATATAAAAATTTACAGGTCTGATATTTCTGGTGCATCACGTACCGTAAATGTTAGTGTTGATAATGCAATGTCTACTGCAGATCCCGCATCTTATGTGGTACCTGCGTCGGTAACTTTTGCTGCTAATTCTAATGTAGGAACTTTGTCGGTATCTATAAGCGACTTAAATATCAGTTCAACTGGAGAAACTTTAACTTTGACTTTAACTTCTGCTGATTCAGGAATTACTGGAGAGCCAATAGTTTTAAATATTTTCCAAGTATGTCCTGATAATGTAGTTTTCTTAAATATTACATTTGATGATTATTCTGGTGAAACTTCATGGGATTTATTAGATGGTAATGGTGCAGTTGTAGCGTCAATGGCGTATTCTGCTGGTTCGACTTCGGATTCACAAGAATGGTGTCTTCCAAATGGTAACTATACATTTGTAATAAAAGATTCTTTCGGTGATGGTATCTGTTGTAGTTATGGGAACGGTTCTTATGCTGTAACCAAAGCAGATGGTACTGTTTTAGCTAGCGGAGGAAGTTTCGGTACTCAAGAAAGTACTCCGATTACACTTCCGTAAATAATTAATCTTAATATATTAAAACAAATAGATTGCCAAATGGCAATCTATTTGTTTTTTACCATACACATGTATCCATTATGAACAATACACAAACAACTATTTTCGGACTGAGAGCTATTATTGAAGCGATAGAAAGTGGTAGCACCATGAACAAGATATATCTTCAAAAAGGTTTACGAGGAGATATTTTTTTTCAATTAGATAAGCTCATAAAAGCGAATAGGATTACAACAAGCATGGTTCCTGTTGAAAAATTGGATAGACTTTCTAAAAACAAAAATCACCAAGGAGCAGTAGCCCAAATTTCGCCTATTGAATTCCATGATCTGGAGAAATTGATTGAGCATGTAAATAATCAAAATACGACTCCACTCTATCTTCTTTTAGATCAGATATCGGATGTTCGCAATTTTGGAGCTATCATAAGAACAGCAGAGTGTACTGGTGTGAATGGTATTGTTATTCAACAAAATGGTAGTGCCCCGGTTAACGCGGAAACTATTAAAACATCTGCTGGTGCGGCATTTAAAGTGCCTATATGCAAAGTAAACCACATTAAGGATGCTTTATTTTTGCTACAAGCTGAAGGTATTAAGACGGTAGCCGCTACTGAGAAAACCGAAGATTCTTTATACGATATCGATTTAAACCAGCCACTAGCAATTATTATGGGATCTGAACACAGAGGTATAAATCCTTCTATACTTAAAATGGTTGATTATAAGGCAAAATTACCTTTGCTAGGCACCATTGAATCTTTAAACGTTTCTGTTGCTTGTGGTATAATGCTATATGAATCATTAAGGCAAAGGCTATAAATATTTCTATACTACTCCTCTTCTACGCTATCATTAATTAGCTGACCATTTTCATCAAACAAAAGGTCAAAATCAGTTTTTGAAAATTCAAACTCTTCTTTTACTATTCCTATTTTTCTATAAATCAGTGCTAAAACAATTCCCATAATAAAACCTGATAAGTGTCCCTCCCATGACATACCTTCTTTAATTGGCAATACATACCACACCATACTTCCATATAGAAAAATAACTACTAATGATACCGCTATCAATCGATAGTGTCTTCTTATAATTCCGCTAAAAAAAACAAAGCTAAATAGAAGGTACACAATTCCACTTGCGCCAATATGATACGCATCTCTCGCAATTATCCATGTCAATAACCCAGACAAAAGACCTCCAATGATCAACACTTTTAAGGCTAAATCTTTATAAAAACTGAATAAAGCCGTCATAAGCACCAATATGGGGACTGAATTATTAAATAGGTGCGACGTATCACTGTGTATAAAATGTGTCAACAAAACACCTCTAAGACCCTTAAAAGTTCTTGGATATACACCGAATTTGTTAAAATTCATGCTAAAATTAATTTCTATCCAATATATGATCCAAATAATAACCACAAACAATACAGGTATTGTAAAAGCACTTAGGTTGATTTTTTGAGGTAATTGACTCTCCATATCACAATATAACCAAAAATGTATCCATTCTTAAATTACTGAAGTTCTGTCATAAATCTTTACTATTTTTACTTTATGAATGAACCTTTGGCAGAAAGAATTAGACCAAAAAGTCTTGATGACTATATAAGTCAGCAACATTTAGTTGGTAAAACAGGAATTTTAACCAATCATATTAAGAGAGGAATCATTCCTTCTTTGATTCTTTGGGGGCCTCCTGGAATAGGTAAAACAACCTTGGCCAATATTATTGCTAATGAATCTGAAAGACCTTTCTATACCTTAAGTGCTATTAGTTCAGGAGTAAAAGATGTCCGTGAAGTTATAGACAAAGCTAAAAAAAGCGCTGGTTTATTTACCACAAAAAATCCTATCTTATTTATTGACGAGATTCATCGATTTAGCAAATCACAGCAAGATTCTTTATTAGGCGCTGTCGAGAAAGGATGGGTAACATTAATTGGCGCAACTACAGAAAATCCAAGTTTTGAAGTTATTCCGGCATTACTTTCAAGGTGTCAGGTGTACATTTTAAATTCCTTTGACAAAAATGATCTTATAGCATTATTACAAAGAGCCATCGATGAAGACGATGTTATTTCTAAAAGAGAAATCGTTCTGGAAGAAACGGATGCGCTTATGCAGGTATCAGGAGGCGATGCAAGAAAGTTATTAAATGTTTTTGAGCTATTAGTAAATTCAAGCGACGATCCTGTAAAAATTACAAATAGTTATGTTCTAGAGAAAGTTCAAAAGAATACCGCTAGGTACGACAAAACTGGAGAACAACACTACGATATTATTTCTGCATTTATAAAATCAATTCGCGGTAGTGATCCAAATGCGGCTGTCTATTGGCTCGCAAGGATGATAGAAGGAGGCGAAGATGTTAAATTCATTGCTAGAAGAATGCTCATTTTGGCATCAGAAGATATTGGAAACGCCAATCCAACTGCTTTGATACTCGCCAATAACACTTTTCAAGCAGTTTCCGTTGTTGGAAATCCTGAATCTAGAATAATACTAAGTCAATGTGCTGTTTATTTAGCTTCTTCTCCAAAGAGCAATGCATCGTACAAAGCCATCGGTAAAGCTCAAGCATTGGTAAGAGAAAGTGGAGATCTATCTGTCCCTTTACATTTAAGAAACGCACCAACAAAATTGATGAAAGATCTAGATTATGGTAAAAACTACAAATATTCTCATGATTTTGACCATAATTTTACTGCACAAGAGTACTTGCCCAATCAAATAGCAAGTACTAAATTGTATGATCCAGGAAACAACTCAAGAGAGAATAGTTTTAGAGTGTTTTTAAAGAATTTATGGAAGAAAAAGTATGATTACTAAAAAGTAATTGCATATTTCTTTTTGACAAGCTCATTATTGGGTGTATAATATTCAGCAATCCAAAAGTTTTTATCCTTATATAAAACTCCATTCATATCTTTAATGATAAAAACCTCCTTTACATTCGTTTTTAATACTTTATATACTATTTTCGAATTAGCGTTAAAAAGATTGTAGCCAGTATTTATAAACTTAGCCGTTAGCTGAGATATTTCTTCAACTTTATCATTTACTTGAGCGTCTTTTTGCACAACACTCTTAGTTTCTACAACCTTCTTCTCTTTAACTACTTGCTTTTCTGGTTCCACTGTTATTGTTTGAGAAACCTCAGGTTTATATTTATAATTTAACGCTTGAATGGATTTAAAGACATCCCTCAAAACCTCTCTATAGGCCTTTGTGTAATTCTTTTCTCTTGTAGTAGATATTTCTGTTTTATAAATTAAGTTATTTCGGCAATCAAGTAATTCTATATGTATTTTCTTTGTAAGGAATCCTGGTGATTTTTGAATATTAGCAGTAAGAGCCAAGCACCTGTTCATTGACAAGTCTTTGGGAAAAACTTCATTACTTAAATATACCTTGAAGCCACTCTTCTCAAACAAAAATTTCGCTAAAGAACTTGTTTGATACTGATCTTGTTGCTTTAGAAAATCTAGTTTAATTGGAACTACGACATATTTAAACGAATTAATGCTCGGTTTTTCTTGAGATCTAACTAAAAAGCCTGCTAAAAGAATAAATACAAATAGTATTTTTTTCATTTGGATGTATTTTGATGTTATCATAAAGGTAATTAAATATATCTATTTTAATCAAAAACCATACTGATTCCAAAAGAAACTGATGTAGCTTTTGAATTAGCTATTTCAGTTAAACCAAGTATATTATCAACCATTCCAAATATATTGACGTTGAATAACTCGCCTACGAAACCAAAACCAAAATTCGTACTCGAAAAATCATTTATAGTATGGGTGAATTTTGTGTGAAGCTTCTCCGTAATAGTTGCTTCAAAGAAACTTGTTAAAGCAAATTGTTGTCCTAAAGGCCTAAAAACAGAATGCAATTGTACTCCAATGGCATTATAGTAATATCCTTTTTTAGTATCGGCATAACACACCTTAGATCTTCTCTCCCCAAAACTATATTTTACAGCTGCATTTAACTTAGCAGGTCTCCAAGAAACATATGAATTTACATTTTCTCCATTAGGTACCTGTTGATCAAAAGCAATATCCAGTTCATTCCAATAATCTGTATTATCACCATCATATTGAAAATTGACACCATCAAAAACAAAATCTCCTCTTGCTGTAAAGTTTTTAACACTTTTCGAGTGCTTAATAAAACCTACATCTATTAAACTTCCAGAAAGTTCTAATTGTTCATTTACGTGATACGTAAAACCAACATCGAAGCCCAGGCCCAAATTCCCACCCAAAAAGGTCTTGGTAAAAAGGCTTGATGGATTATCCAAAGTTTCATCATTCTCCACAATTCCTGCGGATCTAATATTGACATCTACCCCGCTCAGGTATTGCCTCAATAAATTTGTGCTATTCTCAGTAGTTGTGAACGTCCCAGAGTTGTTTTTTGTTTCTGCATTTAAACTGGAAGAATATATTTTCACTCTAGCTCCTATATTCAATCGCTCATCCACTTTTCTCGAAATACCTGCATGTAATACTCCAAGTATATCTGCTTTAAATGCCAATTCAGAAACAGAAAACGGCCTATTTAAAAAAGGTTGATTCCCTTGATGTATAAGAGTAGCAATATCTTTAGGGAAATACATGATAAAATCTAATTCTTGATAAAATCCAAAACTCAAATAGGTTTTATCATCATATCTAAAACCTCCATTTAATACATCAATCGACGTGTTTAAATGAATATAATCATCATTATCTAACTTATCTATTGCTCTATTTACTTTCTGACTAAAATCGATTCCATCATCCAAAAACAAATCTCCCAAAACTAAATTTGTCGAGCTTAAATTCAGAGAAAAACCAGATAAAAAAGGTATCCCAACATGGTATCTGTAATTGGTTTCTGCCCCAGGATTTAGTAGCAATGTTTGAGGTGTTTCGGCAAAGCCGTATAACAACTTTTGCTGCGCCAATGTTACGCTAGAGATCATCAAAAGCATACCAATAATTATTCTTTTAATCGTCATAATTATGTCCTAACGTAAAATGTTCCTGCAGATTTAAAACTCAAATTTTGAATGACCGTTGGGCTTAGCGGAACTGTACCAGTAGACATTTCTATTCTAACTCTGATCTTTCTGGTTCTAAGAAAATCCTGATTATTAGAAATAAGTATGGTTTCTATAGGAGGAACCAATAACTGATTAGGTTGAGTTATAAAATTTATTACCGGATGCGTTGCATTATCATTAGCATCTAAAAATTCTATAAAAAAAGAAAAACTTCTATTGTCAAACTGATTGTTTATCTCAAAATTTAACTCCACCTTTTCCAAGTTATCCCTAACAAAGGAATTATCCAGATATGTAAAATCGGTTACATCCAAAACCGTAGGAATATCTGTATTTGTATTGGGGTCAATGAAATTATTTTGATTAAGATCAAAAGAAATAATTGGTGAGTTAAACACTGGATTTGCAGAATATTCGATTTGGTCAAAATTCAAATTATCAACACATGAGTACAGTGTACTCAAAGAGAAAATCAATAATAGATATCGTTTCAATATGTTTGTTTTCATTATTAGGTAAAAAAAGTTTTAAAGATACTTCATTATTTGATTTAACGATGTAACGGAGATTAAATTATCGAACTCAATCTTTTCCTTTTCAAAATTGCAGTGAATAACAGAAAAATCACAGTTTAAAGCACCTTGGATATCCGCTTCTAAATTATCTCCAATCATTATTGAATTACTCGATTTAGCATTTGCTTTCTCTAATGCATATTTAAACACTTTTGGATTAGGTTTCTTTACCCCTACTGATTCAGATGTAATTATTTTATTGAAGTAGGATAAGATTCTAGACTTTTTCATTTTTATAGTTTGTACTTCCTCAAAACCATTTGTAATAATGTGCAATTCGTACTTATCCTGTAAATACTCGAGTAACTCAATAGTTCCTTCAAATAAATAATTGAAACTAGGTAAGTACTCAATATATTTTTCCGATAATGTATCGATAAGGTCATCAGAAGCGCTATAATTTAATTTATTAAAGGTTTCATTTAATCTACCATATCTCAATTTTTCTTTAGAAACTCTTTCTTCCCTATATAATTTCCAATAGTACATATTAATTGGTTTGTAGGCTTCAATAAAAGAATCAAAACTAACATCTACGCTATATTCATTTAAAATTTTCTTGAATGTCAAGGCTGAGTTTTTTTCAAAATCCCATAAAGTGTGGTCTAGATCAAAGAATATATGCTGTATATGTTTCATTTCAGTTATATTTGATAAAAAAGTATTGATCTCAAAAATACACAAAAAGCCCTTATCAATTTTTGTAAAGAACATTTTAATAATGTTCAGAGGCACAGTTATTTCTCAGGTTGTTGCCATTCTGGGATCCCTATACTTGGCAAAATTGTACGGAACCAATGCTTATGGTATTTTTGGAGTATTTATGAGCATTACCAGTATTTTTTCAATTGTAAACACATTACAACTAGAAAAGAATATTGTTACCGCTAAAACCATTTCTAAAAGCAAAAACTGGTATCGATTTTTAACGATTGGTTCTCCATTAATAGCCAGCTTTTTCCTCCTTATTTTTTACGGATTGTATACTGCAGATCTTTTTGAAAATGTAGGAAATACTGTAGTTTTTTGGTCTTTTCTTGGGAGCGTTTTTGTTGCTCTTTTCATAGTAAATGAAAGTTTTTTTATTTACAGAAAGAAATTCAAACTGCTATCAAACAGTAAAGTACTATTAACTTTTGTGAATGTTGTTCTTCAATCTATATTGTTTTATAAGTATCAGTTTTATGGATTGGTATATGGTTATGTTATTTCTCAATGTATAATTGTCATATTTTTTTACGTAAACAACTTAAAGTATATAGGCTTTCCAAAACAGGAGGGTATAAAAAATGATCTTAGAGTCAACAGTACCATTATTAAGTTTTTATTGCCTGGTAATACTATAAATGCGCTGGCCATACATTTAATGCCAATTTTTATAGCCGCTTTTTTCAACAAAGAACAAGCAGGAATCTATTTCTTTGTAACAAAATTACTAACAGCTCCGCTGTTTTTAATTTCATCCTCGGTGTCGCAAGTGTATTTTCAAAAAGCTTCTGAATTATATCATTCGAAAAGATCAGATATCCTAAACATGACAACAAAAATTGTGAAAGGTAATTTACTAATCATGATTCTCATTTTAGCTCTTATAAATACTATAGGAATGTATTTTTTGGAGTGGTATCTCGATTCGGAATGGGAAAACATTAGACTCTTTACACTGATTTTGTCATTCTTAATTTTGGCAAGAACCTCTTTCAATCCTATTAGTAGTTTAATTATTATACTTAATAAAAACCATGTAAGCCTGTGGTTCAATATTTACTTATTTCTAGTCAATATTATTGCCATTTATATTGGATATACAAATATGGATATAACAATAACGATTATGATTCTTTCTTTGTTTGGAGGAATTGGGTATTTGGTTTTGTTGTTGTATTTTTTGAAACTCTTAAAGAATTTAAAAGATGTTTAACAAGCTAGATTTCTTTTTCTTTGGATGGATTATAAACCTCTTCTATCCAGAATACTATCGTCCGAAATACGGGTATCAGCGTTACTACATTTTGTTCTTTCATTACTTAATACCTCAAAAACTATTTCGCCTAAATCCTAAGGTAAAATGGCCGGTTCATCATACATCTAAGGTTATTGCTCCTAAAAATATAACGAAAGGAATTCTTTGTGACCCTGGCGATAATCTTAATAATTATATTCAAGCTAACAACGGAATTTCTTTTGGAAATAATATTGAGTTGGCTCCTGGGGTTTCGATTATCTCTGCAAATCACGATACAGAAAACCTAAGTAATCACTTAAAGGCGAAGCCTATTTCTATCGGAAACAATGTCTGGATTGGCGCTAATTCCACCATCCTTCCAGAAGTTACTATTGGAGATAACGTTACTATTGGTGCTAATTCTGTTGTTACTAAAGATATCCCATCTAACAGCATAGCCGTGGGAAATCCATGCAATGTAATTAAAGCAAAAAAGAAGTATAACGAAGATTTAAATAGTATTGTCTTTAATAAAAAGTTACCTCAAAAACATCAGGATTATATAAAGTCACTTTCTAAATAATTTAATTAGTGCTGGAAGTTTGTTCTGTCTTATAAAACTATAGTTCGACTCATGAGCTCCAAAGCTCTTGAAATAATTAGCTACAGTTTGTATTGAAGAGCCACCAAAATTAAAAATGGTGTATTGCTGTTCGTATCTCGAAATTGCTCTATCTATCAAAAATGTATTTGCTCCATTTTTTCGATTTCCTAGATCTGTTGATGAAACTAAAATAGTTACTGTTTTATTATGCAAAAGAAAGAAAGCAGAAGCAACTAAATGCTCTTTGTCATCGTAAATTGAAAGAACCTCTCCTACCTCCTTCATTTGACAAATTTCCATTAAGGACAATAGGTTTTTATAATCTTTGTTTTTAATGTTTTTATCTCGTTTCCCAATATTATTTTTAAACAATGTAATTAAGTTAGTAGAGGTATCTCCCCAGACCTCCTTTAATCGATTCTTAGCGGCTTTACTAAGATCTTTCTTCCTATCCTTTCTATACTTGGAAAATACATTTTCATACCCCTTATCCAAAGAAATCCACTGCATCTTTTGAAGAGTACTATAATCATTCGCATTATAAAGAGTATTGTCTGTATTTAATCGTAACTCAACAAACTTAAATCGTTTCAATAGCTCGGAAATAAACATATTGAGCTGAACTTCTTCATAAGAAAATATCCCCAACTCCAAAACCCACAAAGGCGGGAAAACATACTTAATGGTGTATTTCTTACTCCATGGAATTGGCATTACAGCCCTATAATCGTCAAAAACTAATGCCTCCCATTCATCACATACAATATCCAAATACCATGAAAAAGCATAGACTCTACTTTGCACGGAATTTTGAATACAATCATTGTACTTTCCTTCATCTAAATTAGCTCTATTTATATAACGAATCATGCCTAAGAAATCGCAGTTTTAAGCATTGTCTCATACACTCTTTGCCAGCCTTTCCAGCGCTTATACCCACTTAAACTTTCATTATGAAATAAGGTTATAAAAGACCCATTAACAGCCTTTACCTCGTTTTGTATATCCCTTATCCTACCAAGTGATTGCTTTGGAGTTAGTCCTAGATAGTCATTTAAAGTGGTGTCCATCAACGCAAAAGGGTATACTTTTAGCGGGGTTTGAATTTCAAAATCAAGATCGTAAAAATAAAAAGGAGTACAGGTACTGGCTCTAAATCCAACATTACTCGCATATCCCATAGAATAATCTTCATAGATCTCCAAATCAATTAAATTCTGATAGGTTTCAGGTAAACTAAACCTTAAAAAATGCTGTCGAGATTTGGTTGTAGGTATATTGGTTATGCTTTCAAGTCTTTCTTTTTCTTTCTTCAGCATTTTACTTTCTTTCATAGTAAAATATGATGGATGCAGTCCAACCTTTGCATAATCTACAATATGTTTAATAAGCAGTCTGAATTTTCTTTTGGATGCCGAGACATTGGTATCAAAAGTGGTGTAATCTCCAACCAAAAAGAAAAAGATCGTTTCCATTTTATACTCCTTACTCAACTCTAATATTTTTTCAAATGTGTTGTTCGGGTCTTTTTTTATATTGGTTAAAACTGCAAACCTATCCCAAAAACTACCTAATTGAAATTTTAGAAAATCGTTAATAAACCCTCCCGAAGATCGCACAAAACTCTTATGTTTATATGCATATGCGTTATCAATATCAATAGTTGAGGTGTACGTATATTCTCTTTGTGGAAATAGATAGTCCGGAAATCTCTCTTGTAATTTCTCCCTTAATTTAAAAGCCCAAATATCTATTACCGGTTTGTCTAAAAAACGGAATTTAAATGCAAGGCTTTGTTCTGCCGTAAATCGTTCATGAACATCCTTAACATGTGGTAAGTATTCTTCGTATCTGGAAATCAAATAAAAACTAGCGGCAAAAATATCAAAAGGGATTACCGATTTAGAACCAGCATTAAAGAAACATGGGACATCATCCCATTTTTGTATACTAATATCCAGATCGTTCACTCCTTGCTCAAAAAGTAAGTCATTGCTTCTAATAAAAAACTCTTTACCTAATGGGAGCTTTGTATAACTCAACTTTGGCCCATTGAAAGCCACAAACTCTTCTACTTTGCTTGCAAAATCGACCTCTACATTTAGCACTCTTGTAAATATATGTTTGCATATATATTTTACTCTGGGTGTAATCTTATGCGAATAAATTAGTATCAATAGAAATAACGGATTTATAATTTGCCTTCATCAGCAAAACTAAAATAAGATTTTTGAGTAATAATCAAATGATCTAATAATTTTATATCTAATGTCTTTGCTGCAATATTGATTTTATCTGTTACATCAATATCTGCAAGACTAGGTTTCAATTTTCCTGAAGGATGATTATGGCATATTATTATGGCCACACACATAGTCTCTATCGCTTTCTTTAACAACACTCTAATATCTACAATTGTAGATGTCAGACCTCCTTTACTTACTTGATCTTTGGCTACAACTACGTTAGAATTATTAACATACAATACCCAAAACTCTTCATGATCCAACTCGCCAATAATGGGCTGCATTAATGTATATGCATCTTTACTGCTTTCTATTTTAGGTTTTAAATATTTCTGTTCGAACTGTCTTCTTTTTCCTAGTTCTAGAGCCGTAATAATACTAATTGCCTTTGCTTCTCCTATACCATTAAATTGCATTAGGGATTCAATCGATAGCTTTCCAAGATTATTCAAATTGTTCCCAACAAAAGCCAAAACTCGCTTTGATAAAGCAACAGCACTTTCATTCTTATTTCCTGATCCTATAAGGATCGCTATCAATTCTGCATCTGACAGCGTTGTCTTACCTTTGGCAATTAATTTCTCTCTTGGGCGATCATCTAGCGCCCATGATTTTATGGTTAACTTTTTCATAGTTCATTTTTTTTTAAAGTTACAGTTATCCTTTGGATTTTCGAAATAAGAGCACATTTTTGTTTTAACACCCACAAGTTTATATCTTTGTCCTTTATACCGATTCTTTTCATATGAAGATTATAATAGCTGGGGCGGGCGATGTTGGATTTCATTTAGCTAAATTACTTTCTTACGAATCTCAAGATACTTATATCATAGATTTTGACGGAGAAAAGCTAAATTATATAAATAATCACTTGGACGTAATTACTAAAAAAGGGGATGCTACTTCTATCAGCCTTTTAAAAGATATCGGTATTGAATCTGCAGATCTACTACTGGCGGTTACAGAATCTCAAAATACTAATTTCACCATATCGGTAATTGGTAAGTCATTAGGAGCAAAAAAGACGATTGCTAGAATTGACAATCCTGAGTTCTTGAAAAATGATGAAATAGACTTTAAAAGTTTCGGGGTAGATTTTATGATATCTCCAGAAGAACTGGCAGCAGAAGAGATAAAAATGTTGCTAAATCAATCTTCTTTTAATGACACCGTTGCTTTCGAAAATGGTTTGTTTAATATCATGGGGATTACCTTAGGATATAAATCTCCTTTGTTAGATCTTTCCGTTAAAGAAGCTCGGGATAAATTCTATAATGTGGATTTTATGACCATCGCTATAAAAAGAGATGGCATTGCACAAACCATTATTCCTAGAGGTGACACCACCTATAAATTGAACGATCAGGTATACTTTTCAATTCCAAATTATAGTTTAGATGATATTTATCCTATTGTTGGCAAAAAGCAGATCAACATTAAAAATGTTATGATTCTCGGAGGTAGTAGTATCGGATCGAAAACTGCTAGAAAGCTTTGTAAGGAGAATTTCAAAGTAAAACTAATTGAAAAACGTAGAGACAAGTCGCTATTATTAGCTGAAGAGTTAAATAATACATTGCTAATTAATGGTGATGGTAGAGACATTGAATTATTAGAAGAAGAAAACATTCGTGAAATGGATGCTTTTATCGCGGTAACAGGAGATTCTGAAACAAACATTATGTCTTGTTTAGTTGCTAAGTCAAAAGGTGTTAAGAAAACAGTGGCCTTGGTAGAGAATATGGATTATATCAACATTTCTCAGACCATAGGTATTAATACATTGATCAATAAAAAATTAATTGCTGCTAGTAATATTTTTAGACACATTAGAAAAGGAGAAATATTAGCTTTGGCAAATTTGCACAATATTGATGCTGAAGTTTTTGAGTTTGAAGTGCAAACCGATGCTGTTGTCACTCGAAAGCCAATAAAAGATCTTAAATTTCCTAGAGAAGCAGTATTTGGAGGTATTATCAGAGATGAAAAGGCCTTGATTGTGCATGGCGAATTTCAGATTCAATCTGGAGATAAGGTTATTGTATTTTGCTTACCAGAAGCTATAGGTAACATAGAAGATTTATTCAACTAAAATGAATAACCTTAATATTAAAATCATATACAGATTTCTAGGGTTAACTGCCGTTTTAAACGGTTTGTTTATGTTTATCGCTTCTCCATTTAGTTTTTATAATGATGAGCCAGAAGGATGGAGTATCTTAAATGCCGGTATAGTAACCATTTTTTTAGGACTCCTACTCTATTTTTTTAATAAGCCTAAAAGCACAAACATTCAAAAAAAAGAAGGATACCTAATTGTTACTTTAGGTTGGTTAACATTATCAGTAACGGGGATGTTACCCTATCTTTTTACAGGAAGCATTCCAAATATAACCAACGCCTTTTTTGAAACAATCTCAGGGTATTCGACCACTGGATCCTCTATTCTAATAGATATAGAATCGATGCCGAAAGGAATTTTATTCTGGCGTAGTGCAACACATTGGATTGGAGGTATGGGGATCATTGTATTAACCATTGCTATCCTCCCTCTTTTAGGAATTGGAGGTATGCAGCTATTTATGGCTGAAGCCCCTGGTCCTTCAGCAGACAAGCTGCACCCCAGAATAACGGATACAGCAAAACGATTATGGCTCATTTATGTAATACTTACCTTCGCTGAGTTCTTTTTATTGAAGGTAGCTGGCATGACATGGTTTGATGCCATTAATCATGCTATGGCCACAGTTAGTACTGGAGGGTTCTCAACAAAAAATGCAAGTGTGGCTTTTTACAACAATATGCCACTGGCACAGTATATTATCATCTTTTTTATGTTAGTGGCTGGGACCAATTTTGTACTGACATACTTTGCTTTAAAAGGAAAAATTCAAAAAGTATTTCAAAGCGAAGAGTTTAAGTATTACTTATTTGGTATTATTAGTATTGCTGTCATTGTTACCGTTGTTATTTACTTTTTTCAGGATGAAAATTTACAGACTACTATTGCGCATCCAATGGTTTATGGAAAGGCCGAAAGTGCGATTAGGCATGCACTATTTCAGGTAACTTCGATAATAACAACCACCGGTTTCGTAACAGCCGATTTTACCATGTGGAGTTTCTTTGCAACAGGTATTTTCTTTGCACTATTCTTTGTGGGTGGATCCGCAGGATCTACTTCAGGGGGTATTAAAATAGTGCGTCATATTGTAATGTTAAAAAGTAGCTTTTTAGAATTTAAAAAAGCGTTACACCCAAATGCCATCATTCCTGTTAGATATGATGGAAAAGCGGTAGGTCAATCTATTGTATTTAATATTATTTCCTTTTTTATTATTTACATGTTGATTTTTGTTATCTCCTCGGTTATACTTACATTTTTGGGACTAGATTTTGTTTCTGCACTTGGAGCAGCGGCTTCATCTTTAGGAAATATTGGACCAGCTATTGGAAGTGTAAGTCCAGTAGATAACTTTGCCCATTTAAGTGATGGCGCAAAATGGTTTTGTTCCTTTTTGATGTTAATTGGTAGACTAGAATTGTTTACCGTTCTAATTTTACTGACTCCTTTTTTCTGGAGAAAAAATTAATGTTCCTACATTATTAAACCATAAAATTCGATTCTTTCTTTTTGTTTTGTTTCTTTTTTCCTTATTTTTAGGAAGTTAACCCTATATCCTTATCTCTTATGAAACATAAATACTTTTTAGGAAAATCAATAATTCTCTTTTTAATAGCATTGAGCATTATCAAGGTTAATGCTCAGACTACTGGAGATCTTTCTTTTATTGGTTTCAATGCTGATGGAAATAAAGACTTTGCAATTGTAGCATTGGCAGATATAACTACGAACTCTATAGTTTATTTCTCAGATAATGAACCAAATGCTGCAGGTGATGGGTTTGCCACTTCTACTGAAGGTATTTTAAAATGGGATTCTGGGCTTACATTAATAGAAGCTGGAACAATTATCATTTTTAGCGATGTAAGTTCCGCTGCAAACAGGGCGGTTTCAATTGGAACTATAGAAGCTACGGATGGTAGTATAAATTTATCTGCTAGTGGAGATGGCTTGTTCGCTGTTAAAACAACATTAGACGCAAGTCCTGAATCAGCAACAAATATTACAACATGGATTGCAGGTATACAAAACACAACATCCACTGCAGCAAGTATTAGAGGTGATTTAACCAATACTGGATTAACAGTGGGCACACATTATGTAGTTTTTGCTTCTTCTGGAACACCAGACGCAGGCTATTTTAGTAGTTCTAGAACAGATCAAACTTCTTATGCTAATTACTTAACACAAATAGGAACAGTAGGTAATTGGACAATTACTTCTCCTTCTGATGGAGATGGCGAAACTTTACTACCTTTTACTCAAGAAGCCTTTACATTATCTTCTTCCGATGCAACTTGGGATGGCTCGGATAGTAACAGTTGGTCATTAGCTGCAAATTGGGTAGGCAATGCAGTCCCAACTGCAGATTCAAATGTGATTATTCCTGATGGTCTTCCAAATGACCCTACGATCTCTGGATCTGTTGTTGCAGGAAATGTAACTTTAAATGCTGATGTATCTTTAACTATTACTGGAACATTAACTAATAAAGGGATTACTACCATTAACTCTGGAGCTTCATTAACTGCATCTTCAGGAACGATTACTGGAAACCTCAAATATAACAGAAACTTAGGCACTACAAATTGGTATTTAATTTCTAGCCCTGTGGTAGGTCAAACAGTATATAGTTATATGAATAATCATAGTTTAGCTTCTGGTATTACTAATACAAACAATAGAGGTATATCTACCTACAACAATACAACTCCTGGATGGGAGTTTTATTTAGTAAGTTTTACAGGCACAGATGAATTTACTTCTGGACAAGGGTTTTCTACAAAGTTAACAGCTTCTGGAGATATTTCTTTTGTAGGCACAATGCCTACCTCAGATATTGACATTAGCATTACTTCCAGTACAAATGGTTTTAATTTGATTGGAAACCCGTACCCTTCCTATATAGCAGCTAATAATCTTGCTGATGCTACTAATAATATTTTAAAAGTAAACGATACTGATAATGATTTCTTAACTGAATCTACCATATGGCTTTGGGATCAATCACTTAATGCTGGAGCTGGAGCATACACTCAAATAAACCATAGCACGTCTCGTTTTATTGCACCTGGACAAGGTTTTTTTGTTAGTTCTAATGGTACCAATACTTTTAGTATAACTGAAGCAATGCAAAGTCATCAAAGTACAGATGTTTTTAATAGAAGTGTTACCACTTCTAGACCAGAAATTAAATTGATGATTTCTAATGGAACAAGTATAAAAGAAACTGACATCTTCTATATTGATGGAAGTACTACAGATTTCAATGATGGATATGATAGTTCTATGTTTGAAGGCTTTTCTAATAATTTCGCAATTTATACACACTTAGTAACTGGTAGTCAAGGCCAAAATTTAGGAATTCAATCACTTCCAAATACGAATCACGAAAGCTTAATAGTGCCTATTGGTATTAATGCAGATGCTGGTGAAGAAATTATATTCACAGCTAATGCCTTAAACATTCCTAATGGATTGAATGTCTTTTTAGAGGATCGTGAACTTGGGGTCTACACCCAATTAGATGCTGCAAACGCGGAGTATGCCGTTACACTAACCAATAACTTGAATGGTATTGGTCGTTTTTACCTACATACCAATACCCAAAGTGCTTTAGATGTTGATTCTTTTGATCTGAGTACCGTCAGTATCTATAAAACCAGTACCACAAATCTTAGAATTGCAGGCCTTCAACATGGAAATGCAGCGATAAGCATATTTGATATACTTGGAAAAAAAGTACTACAATCTTCTTTTGAAGCCAGTGGTATTAATGACATAACCTTACCCAATGTGAAAACTGGGGTCTATATAATTCGATTGTCCACCGACAATGGAACGTTGAACAAGAAGATTATATTGAATAACTAAAAATGACCCCTATCATGAAAAACAATAAGAACATTACCCGAAAAGAAGCCTTACAAAAGATAGGTAACTATGGTAAATATACAGCATTAACAGCAATAGGAACTTATATAATGTTAAGCCCTAAAAAAGCACAAGCTGCGAGTCCTGAAGACCCAGGAGATGGATTTTAATTATAAAAACAATACTTTAAAAAAGCCTCGAATGTTTCGAGGCTTTTTACTTTTGTTTATACTGCTATTAAATCATCAAAACTGTTATCTTTATCAGCCTAAAAATTATTAAAATTCCATGACCAAAGAATATGATGTGATTGTTGTTGGAGGGGGACCTGCTGGTGGACAATGTGCAAGAGAGTTATCTGAAAAAGGGTACAAAACACTCCTAGTAGAGCGATATGAAAGTTTTGAAGACAATAACTTTTCGAGTGCTGGAATGACTTTAGCACCTTTAAAAGAGTTCGGAATTCCAGAAAGTGTTGTAGGTACTTATTGGAATGATTTTGTGATCCAATGTTCTAAAGAAGAATATCGCTGGAAAGGAGATGAAAGAAAAGGAGTTGTTTTGGATTTTGGAAGATTGCGTCAATTTCTTGCGGATGAAACTATTGCCAAAGGAGGAGAAGTATTAATGGGTCACCGTTATATAAAAAAGACAGTCTTAAATGATGGTGTTATTGCAGAATTTAAAAATGCTGCATCTTCAGAAGTAATAGAACTAAAAGCTAAGCTACTAGTAGATGGCACTGGCCCACTAAGAAAAGTAATGTATGACTCTAAGGACGAACAACCAGAAATGGTATATGGTAGTGGAATTGAATATTTAATAAAAGTAGATCAAGAAGCCTATGACAAATATAAAGAAACATTGATTTTTTTCTTAGGCGATAAGTGGGCTTTAAAGGGGTATTCTTGGATTTTTCCTATGGAGAATAGAATACTTAAAGTCGGTTCTGGAAAAGTTCATATTCAAGCAAAGGATGAAGAAAAAACAACCAAAACGACGAAAAAACTTACCGAGAAAATTATTAAGGATTATATACAACCAAAGGATTATACTATAATTGACGTACATGGTGGAACGTTAAGATATAGTCCTAGTATTCAAGATACATTTTATAAAGACAAAGTTTTTGCAGTTGGTGATGCAGTTTCAACAGTGAACCCTTTAGGTGGTGAAGGTATTAGATATGCCATGCAAAATGCTTCTCTCGCCGTAAATTATATAGATGAATATTTACAAAAAGGAACAACCAACTTTGGGCAGTATCGAAAAAAATGGAGAAGAAAACATTTGTTAAAATGGCAAATTAGTGAAGTTTCTTGTAGAAGAATGTACAGTAAATATAACGACAGCTAAATAGAAAAAAGAATTTCCTATTTGTATAAAAGTACCGATATAAATAGTTTAATAGATACTTTATTTAATTTCAGGTTTAGTCGATTGATTCTACGAATTTTTCAAGTATATTACTTAAAGCTTAAAGATTCATTTAGAAAACAAACCTTTTAACCTTGAGTAAAGACATTCTTTTTAATAATATCGAAGATAAAACAGTCGTTTGGTTTGAAAATTCAAATCAATATGTGGTACTAGAAAAAAGAGCTGCTCAAATAATTAAAGATTTACAGAAGGACACTTTAATAGAAGCTATGGCTAAAGAGTTGGGAAACGAGTTTGGAATCCCAATTGAAGATGCAACTACTTTTATTAGAGATATTGAGAAAAATGTATTCACACCGAATCAGGTTGAAACAGAAAAAAATAATCATAGTCTTGAAGCTTCAAAATTGCCTTCTCAATTTGAGCTTTCTAAACTATATAATATAAACGATTTAATTTTTAAGATCGATTTTTCTAGTGAATTTGAATTATCTCTGGTACATCCTAAATTTGCCCACTTAGAAATAACCTCGAATACGGAAAAAGTAAATCACCATTACAAGGTATTTACAGACAACAACCTTACTTTCTTATATGTAGATACTGATTTTATTGGAGCTTGGACATACCAGGACATACATTATTTTCAAGGGAAACTTTCTATGCAGATTGTGCAGCATTTGCACGACAAACCAGAGAAAGATTGGTTAGGTGTTTTTCATGCATCTGCTGTTTCTGATGGTAACAATGGAATGCTTTTTTTAGGTGATTCTGGAAATGGAAAAAGTACATCTTTAGCCTTATTACAAGCTCATAAGTTTCATTGTATCGCAGATGATTTTGTACCTGTAAGTGCGTTAACACAAGATATTTACTCCTTCCCTGCGGCTATTTCTATCAAAAAAAATAGTTTAGATGTTTTACTGCCCTTTTATCCTGAATTAAGAACCACATCAGAATATCACTTTACGCGCCTCAAAAAAATTGTTCGTTTTTTACCTCCTAAAAATGAAAACTCAATTGTAGATGTTCCGTGTAAAGGTTTTGTTTTTATTAAATATGATAAAACAACTGATTTTGAATTAACTGAAATCTCAAGTATAGAAGCTTTTGAAAATTTGGTTCCAGACTCATGGCTTTCTCCAATTTCAGAAAATGTATCTTCTTTTTTGAAATGGTTTACAACCATTTCCTGCTACAAAATTAGGTATTCCAACAATGATAAAATGATCTCTGAGGTTTCTAAATTATTTGCAAATGTCTTATAAAGAAACATTATTTTTCATTGCTAAAAGTTTAACCATCACTCATGAGGAAACCAACTATGCTATTGTAAAAAACACAATTGAGAGTGACAAAGTCGATTGGGATTCTGTTGTTAAAGTTAGTACGGAACATTATGTTTTCCCTGCTCTATATTGCAATTTAAAACGTAAAGCCCTTTTATCCTATTTACCTCAAGACCTTGTAGAATACATGCAACATATTGCAACATTAAACAAGGAACGTAATCTTCAGATTAAAAAACAAGCTCTTGAGATTAACAATCTATTACAAGCGCAGAATATCTCACCCATCTTTTTAAAAGGTGCTGCTTTCTTATTGCAAGATTTTTATCAAGATATCGCGGAAAGAATGATTGGTGATATCGATTTCATAGTATCCGAGGAAGAATACGAGGCCGCTATAACCGTTTTAAAAAATAATGGGTATAGCAATAAAATTCATAAATTAGAGAATGTAAAGCTAGGAAAACATTACCCTAGAATGACGCATGATGATAAGATTGCAGCGGTTGAAGTTCATTTTCGTATTTTAAAAGAACCTTATGATAGCACCTTTAACTATGATTTTATAAAACAACACACTGTAGTTATACATAACAGCATTAGAATTTTAAGTTTTGATCATCAAGTATTACATACAATATTTAACAAACAAACGAATGATTTGGGTTATTGGTTTAAAACAATTTCACTTAGAAATTCTTATGATCTTTTTTTACTCTCAAAAAAGACAGATACGTTAAGAGCTATACAACCTGTTACAAAATACTTTGACATTCTAAATGTATTTTTAGCCAGTTGTCATTTTATATTCAATGATGCAACTTCAATCAATTTTGCAGAAAACAAAAAAACAACAGCGTACGTAAAACGTCAAGTTGAATTACTAGATTCTCCTAAAAAAATGAAATCTAATAAACAAGTTTGGCAGAGATACTTTAATAACAAAACTAGACTGAAGAAATTAAAATTAGCTTTTGTAAATAAAGATGTAAGAGATCACCTATTCAATCTAATTTTCCGACGTTAAACGAGTTTTTTCAGCTCATTAAAATCTAAGCCTCCATAATTCCCGGAACTCATTAGAAGTACAGCTTTGTTTTTCAGGTCTTGATCAAACAAAAATTCCTTAAAATCATTCGGATTTGTATAAATGATTAAATCATCTCTTTTAAAAGCATTTCCTATCTGTTCGGCGGTAACCTCATCCAGTTGTTTAATTTTCACAGCATGCGGTGAATAAAATACAACGGCTTTATCCGCCTTATCCAAGGCTCCTTCGTACTCTTTTAAAAAATCAGCATTCAAACTGCTATAGGTATGTAACTCTAAACAGGCAACAACCGTTCGATCTACATATTGCTTCTTGACGGCCTTTGTTGTAGCGGCTACTTTGCTCGGACTATGCGCAAAGTCTTTAAAGACAACCGTTTCATTACTTTCAGCAATTTTCTCTAAACGCTTACTTGCTCCTTTAAAACTTGCTATTGCCTCATAAAAATCATCCTCATCTATGCCCATATGCTGACATATCCATTTCGCGCCAGCTAAGTTTTGAAGGTTGTGATCTCCAAAAATTTCCAATGGCATATCTCCATCTGACGTATCTAAATATGTAATACCATTTTCAATAGTATAATCTGGTGTAAAATATGGGTACTTTTTGATTGAGTTTTCTGACGATTCCACAACTTCTTTCACAATCGGATCTTCCTCATTGTACACCATACTACCTCCATGAATTAAGGAATCTGTAAAGGTTTTAAATTGATCTACGTAGTTTTCAAAAGTTGGAAATACGTTAATATGGTCCCATGCAATTCCGCTTATTAAGGCAATGTTTGGTTTATATAAATGAAATTTTGGACGTCTATCGATTGGAGAACTCAAATACTCATCTCCTTCTAATACTATGAAATCATTTTCTTTGGTTAAATGTACCATCGTTTCAAAACCGTCCAACTGTGCACCCACCATATAGTCCACACTTCTTTCATGATAATTCAACACATGCAAAATCATAGAAGTAATAGTGGTTTTCCCATGGGAGCCTCCAATAACCACTCTGGTTTTATCTTTAGATTGCTCGTATAAAAACTCAGGGTAGCTATAAATTTTCAAACCTAATCTCTGAGCTTCTAGTAGCTCAGGATTATCTTTTTTAGCATGCATTCCTAAAATAATAACGTCTAGGTCTGAAGAAATTTTTTCTTTGAACCAACCAAATTCTACTGGCAATAATCCATACTTCTCTAATCTTGATTTAGAAGGGTCATGAATAGTATCATCACTTCCTGAGACTTGATATCCTTTAAGATGTAATGCTATTGCTAGATTATGCATAGCGCTCCCTCCAATAGCAATAAAATGAATATTCATCTGTTATATTTTAGTACGTAAAAATAAGAAACCTTATTCTTAATGACTTCCTTTTTATACAATATTAAGATGCTCAACATACATTAGGCATAGACTTTGTACAGAAGGTATTTTTAAAACATCAAATTATGAAAAAATCAATGGTAAGCTTTGTCATTATATGTATGACAACATTTGCACTTAGTGCTCAAGAAATTTCTAAGAACTCAATCGGAATCCGTTTAGGAGATAATAGTGGTTTAGGTGCAGAAATTTCGTATCAACATAAACTTAAGGAAGTAAATAGATTAGAAGTAAATCTGGGAACCAGGTCCGATTCTAATTTAAGTTCCTTCAAATTAACAGGTCTTTATCAGTGGGTTTGGGACTTAGATAACAACTTCAATTGGTATGCCGGTGTTGGTGGGGGAATTGGTAGTTGGAAGAACAAAGTGCTCAATAGTAGTGAAGCTGTTCTATTTGGTGCAGGAAATATAGGTATCGAATACAACTTTGAAATTCCACTTTTAATATCTGTAGACTACCGACCTGAATTTGGGTTCAGTGATATTTATGATGGCCTTAACTCCGATTTTGCTTTAAGCGTTCGATATCAATTTTAAATAAAAAAGGGCTCAAAATTTTGAGCCCTTTTTTATTTCTTTTTTTTCTTCTTACTGGCTTTAGCCATCGGATTAAAATCCAGCGCCAATTGCAGCCAGTTATTTAAATCATCATCCATATCTGTAGCCTCTTCCGTTAAAAACACAAAGCCTTTCATAGGTCTGCCAGTAAAGTTCATCTCTTTGCACCCTTCTTTCTTCAAAGACTCTTCATATATAGCTGGGTGTATCCTAGCCATAATCTCATCTTTATTCACACCAACACACATCTTTCCATCTACCATAAAACAAAGTCCTCCCATCATTTTCTTTGCTTCAAATGGCACACTTCTCTCTCTAAAAAATTGAGATATTCTATCTGCCAAAAACTCATTATATGCCATGGTTACTTTTTACTTGGTGGATACTTTTCGAAAGTTTTTCGCACTACTTCCTTTAAATATATTACCCGTTCTTGAGGCTTTATCTTTTCTTTAATCTTTTTAATCGATACTCCTTGCCAGAAAAGTGCGTCCGTTTTTGCATCAACGAATTCAATAGTAAATTCTTCATTTATTTTTTTGGCTCCAATAGGGATTCCTGCTGATATTCCAAATCCAACATTTCTCCCTCCTCCAATACCCACACCAACGCTATTCGTCTCTCCCATATCCATTTTTTGGGATGTGAAATTGATCAAAAAATCAGGTGATTTATCCTTTTTAAACCCTTTGCTTACGAGTTCATTTTCTATAATACCTTGTGCTCTTTTGACATCTAATTCGTTCATTCCATTCCCTGCATCATCATAGAAATTAAATGTTTTAAACTCGTTAAAATTTGTTTTGTTATCATAATCATAGACTATTTTATTGGATCCACATCCAACAAGTAAAAAAACAACAATAAGGAGTTTAAAGCTTTTCATTTTACTTCTTTTTCTTTTCTTTGATGACTACTCTAGTAGGTGTGTCTTTACCATTAATAATACTTTCTGTACCTCTAGCCACCGCTTTAATAGTCTCCGTAATAACTCCAACATCTAAGGTTTCTGCTTCATCAGACACTTGATGATAATTCTTATCAATATCAATAGGTGTTGTTGAAAATGTGTGAGAAGGTACTCCCAATCTCGCTAGCGAAGCATTATCAGACCTGAAGAACAAATTAAATTTAATATAAGGATCTGGGAATAATTTATACCCTGTTCCTTCTAAGTTTTTTTGGATAATTTTTCCAAAATCTGATCGCTCAAACCCTGTCAACCATGCCGTTTTTGGTCCAGTTTTAGGTTCTTTACCAATAAGTTCTAAATTAATGCCTGCTACAAACTTGCTCGCATCAATTCCTTTCCCAAAATGCCTAGAACCTACTAAACCCATTTCCTCAGCTGTAAATGCTACAAAGACTATGGTTCTCTCATTTTTATTTTTCTTTGCGAAATACTCTGCCAAAGCAAGTACCCCTGTAACTCCAGAAGCATCATCATTTGCCCCATTAAAAATAAGGTCTCCTTCTCCACTCTTCTTTGTTCCAAGGTGATCGTAATGGGCAGATACAATTACATATTCATTCTTTCTAGATTTTCCCTCTAGAACACCTATTACATTAAACATTTTTATTCCTTTATGTTCAAAATTTTGCCTGTATGTTTTTAAATTATCATATGTTTTCAATCCAATTCTTTTAAACTCTCCTTCTATATACTGTGCAGCTTTTTCAATTCCCTCAGTTCCAGGTTTTCTTCCTGCCATATCATCCGAAGCCAGTGTATATAAATGTTTTCTAACGGTAGTTGTATCAATATGAATCTTGTTTTGAGCAAAAGTTGATACTGAAAATACTGCTATAATAGCAAAAATTGATAAAGATTTTATTCGATTCATTTTTTAGAATATAATGGTTATAAAGGCTAAAGATACCAAACCTTGACAATAAATATTTTGTACTTTTGTTAAAATTTTTTTCAGATGAATTTATCGAAAGTTCCAAACATCAAAAACTTAGATTCTAACAACTTTTTTTTACTAGCCGGCCCATGTGCTATTGAAGGAGAAGAAATGGCTTTGCGAATTGCAGAAAAAGTAGTTGCTATTACGGACAAATTAAACATTCCTTTTGTTTTTAAAGGTAGTTTTAAAAAAGCCAACCGTAGTAGAATTGATAGTTTTACGGGAATTGGAGATGAAAAAGCACTACAAATTTTACAAAAAGTTTCTCAAACCTTTAATGTCCCTACCGTCACCGATATACACGAAGTATCTGATGCTGCATTAGCTGCTGAATATGTAGATGTTTTACAGATTCCTGCTTTCTTGGTACGCCAAACGGACTTGGTAGTAGCTGCTGCAAATACTGGCAAAGTTGTAAATTTAAAAAAAGGACAATTCATGAGTCCTTCAGCAATGAAACACGCAGTCAAAAAAGTAATAGATTCAGGTAATGAACAGGTAATGGTTACAGATAGAGGTACTATGTTTGGTTATCAGGATATGATTGTAGACTTTAGAGGTATTCCAGAAATGAGAGCTTTTGCGCCTACTGTATTGGATGTAACCCATTCGTTACAGCAGCCAAATCAATCTTCAGGTGTTACAGGAGGTAGACCAGACATGATAGAAACTATTGCAAGAGCCGGTGTTGTTAATAATGTTGATGGTCTTTTTATAGAAACTCATTTTGATCCTTCAAATGCTAAAAGTGACGGAGCAAACATGTTACATCTAGATCATCTTGAAGGCTTACTTACTAATTTAGTTGCCATTAGAAAAGCGGTGAATTCATTATAGGCACAATTTTTGCGAGACAAAATTGTTATCCTATATATGATGAAAAAACTACTACTTCTTTTTTTGCTGTGCTCCATTGCATCATCAGCTCAAGACTTTACCAATCTAGACAATACTGTAAAGAATTATCCTAAATATCGCTCGCCGCAACAATTAGCGGATCGGATTTCGAAAGATTTTTCATCTGACCTAGATAGGGTTAGGGCTTCTTTTAAATGGATTACTAATAATATAAGATATAACTTGGAAGAGGCGCAACAACCTAGCAGAACTGTTATTCAGTTTCGATATTCATCTGAAAAAGAACGCCTTGAAAAGATTCAGCAAATTAAGGATAATATTGTAAAAGAAGCTTTTTTCTCTAAGAAAGGGGTGTGCGAAGAATATGCCCAATCTTTAAAAAAATTATGTGATCTTTTAGGAATTGAGGCAGAAGTACTCACCGGTTATGTTAGAAATACAGCCTATGAAATTAATAGAGTTCCAAACACTTCTAATCATGCATGGAATGCTGTAAAGATTGATAATAAATGGATCATTATCGATGCAACTTGGTCTTCTGGACATGTAATAAATGGCAGGTGGTTAAAAGAATTTAATAGTTACTACTTTAATATAGATTACAATAAAATAGGACATACTCATTATACAGATAATAGAAAGTGGAATATTATTTTAAATCAAGATTCTTTGCAAGAATTCTATAGTCAACCTATTTATGGTAAAGAATTTTTACGAAAAGATATGGAAGTTGTATCTCCTAAAAGTGGTACAATCAATACAAAAGGAGGTGAAACAATAATTTTAAAAATTAAAAACCTAAAACCTCATAATAAGGTATATTATGGTTTAATGGGTGATCAATACTCAAAAAAACCAATCGTAACATTTAACAATAACATCGCTTCTATATCAATTATTGCTCCTCAAAAAAATATGGAGTTGTATCTATTTGTAGATAAAGAACTGGCACTAGAATACAAAATAGCAGTTAGATAAACACTATTTCTTAAATCCATTTCGATAGTGCTTGTATACTTCTTTTAGTGCCCTCATTAAAATCATCTGATCTATTTCATCTACCTTAAAGTATCGAAGAGATTTCATAATTTTTCTATTCTCACTAATTAAATGATCTTCCAGATCTGGAATAGAATAAGGCATCCAAAAACCAACATCTACGTATCCTTTGGTAACATTTAAAAAACAAAAAGGTTTCTCATTCAAGTAATAGTATGGTATTTTCCACTTGTATTTTAGATCTACTTCTGGATACTCAGATACTATCAATATTTGTAGCTGAAGTAATATTGATTTAAAGGGCTCTGGTTGTTTTAAAATGTACTGTTCAGCAGGGTTCATTTTTTGTATATTAGCCTAAGCATATTTTTATGGATAACAAAACTACGACACAAGATACTAAATCTCCGAACTTTATTTTAAAAGGTTTTACTAGTGTTCAAGTTGGATTGTATTTTTTGGCAAGTGCCTATTTGATAAAAAAAACAATTGGAAATTTTTTAGTGGATGACACCTTTATGATGTTTATGTCTATCCAATTGATAGAGTTTTTTGTGGTGGGTATCTTATTCTTATTGTCTTTATTTTCTTCATTGGCCATCTTCTATTCGAACCGAAGAAGGGTGAGAAAATTAAATCAAAAAATATGGAACCCTATTTCTAAAAAACGATTTTGGCTATTTCTAACCCATGTAATTATAAGTATATCTATTTTAGTCTTGCTATACTCAAATGGATTATATAATTATGTAGGTCCAGTAGGGTTGATTTTGTATGCTTTTTTATTAACAGCTCTAAGCGCTTCTAATAAGGCTTATTTGTTATTTGCTTTTGTAGCATTGTTGCTAGCGGTCATGAGTTTTGTCATTCCTACCTATTGGTACTCATCTATGCTATTGATTGGTGTAGTACATTTTGCGTATGGAGTGGTTAAGAGTTAATTTGTTAATTTCTCTTTAAAAGAGTATCTTGTCTTTCTAAAAAATTACTATGAAACTAAAATTATCTTTGGTATTATTATACCTGTTCTTTTTTCAAATTGCGTTTTCTCAAGTAGCAAATCCAGTACCTAATCTCCATTTTTGTGATAATGATAGTGATGGTGATGACACCAATGGCTTGGTTCAAAATATTAATTTGGAAGTTCAAACAGCTATGGTCCTAGGATCGCAAAGCGCAGCGGATTTTACGGTTAGCTATCATGCTGCGTTAGCCGATGCTCAAAACGGAATTAATAATTTGGTTTCTCCATTTAGCAATACAATACCAAATGTTCAAACCATTTATGCCAGAGTAACGGAAAATAGCTCTAATAATTTTGACACTACAAATTTTAATATTGTTGTTAACCCGGTGCCTTCCGTAAATGCTCAAGTTGTAGAATTGAAACAATGTGATGATGACACAGATGGATTCTCAAATTTTAATCTCACTGATGCCAATACAATTATCACAAATACTCCCGGTATTTATGATTTCAGTTATCATATAACTTTGGCAGATGCAATTAACAACACAAATCCGATAGTAAATTCAACTTCATATACAAATATAACTCCAACCACCGATACCGTTTGGGCTCGCGTAATGGATACCGGAAATGGTTGTTTCAAGACATCACAAGTAAATTTGGTTGTATCGACTACAACAATTCCTTCATCTTTTCAGCGGGAATTTCAAGAAGAAGATGACCTTCTGGATATAAATGGGAATAACAACTCAAATAATGATAATACTGATGGTATTACTACTTTTGACTTTAGCTCAGTAGATGCCGATGTAAGAGCGCTATTCCCAGTAACACAACAATTAACCATTGCCTATTATAGAAACAACACGGATGCATTGGCTGAACAAAATGCCATTACAGATATCGCTAACTATCGTAATATTGGATATCCCGGTTCTCAGTCTATCTATATCAGGGTAGATAGTAACTTAGATAATGGATGTTTAGATTTTGACCAACACATCACTTTAACGGTTACTCCATCTACATTGAGTCTTTATGATGAAAATAAATTGAACGCCTCTGTCTATCCTAATCCAGCCAATAATGATTTTTTAATTCAACTGCATGATGGTATTCTGAATGATGTAACTATTTCTCTATATGACCTTCAAGGAAAGATAATTCTAAAGAGTAAAATAACTGCAAATGGCCATCCAAAAATTGACATTTCTAGAGTTAATAACGGGATTTATTTTGTCAAAGTGCAAACTAACGAAAAGTCACTAATTAAGAAATTAATTGTGGCTCATAACTAGTTTAGTTCATGCTATTTTATGTCCACATAATCCTGTAAATAGGCGTACCTTTTGGTAAGCTTACCATTTTCAGTCATTTTGGCTCTGTCTAGAATTCCATCTTTATCATTATTATAAAAAGCAGGAATCACATGTGTTAAGAACAGCTCTCCAAAACCTTCGCTAGCATCTTTGGGTAACTCACAAGGAAGGTTGTCAACCGCCATTACTGCTATCGCATTTTCGTTTTTAAAATCAACCTCAGATTCGGTTTGTGGGTTATATCCATAAATAGGATCGGCTATAGTAGATGGTCTAATCGTAGAAGCAACAGGCCCATCAATATCACAAGAAACATCTGCAACAAATTTAATATTGAAATCTTCTGACTTTGCATCTTCTCTTGTAAATAAATACGGAGATCCATCACCAAAAAAATGTCCCGCGATAAAATAATCGGTCACTTTTGCAAAACGCATGAAATCAGATTCATACTCTTGTGGATTATTATAAAAATCTTTACGACCTAATTGCTGACCGTCAATTCTTTTATTATAATCAAGTACATCGACTAAACAATATACTGGCTCGCTAAAATTCTTCGTCAAATAATCTTCTACAGAAACCTTGGTGATATTCATCGCATCAAGCATTTCTTTAGCTCCTCTTGCTACTTTTCCACTACCCGTTAGCAGTATCTTAATAGTAGGAAGTTTAATAGCATTCAACTCTTCAACCAATGCTTTTTGATCTGGCAAATGTTCTGCCCTAGGAAGATCAAAGCCTTCGTTTTTTAATCCAAAAGCTCTAAATCCATTATAGGCGCCCACAATTCCAGCATACCTACCGAAACCGATTAACCGATTTCCATTTTCTTTAACGATTACCTCATGGTCATACAACTCAATATTCTTATCCAATATCGCTTGTAACAGTTTTCTATTATAAGGTTGTTTTTTTATAGTGTGACTAAAGAAGAAATATTTTTTATTTGGAATCAAAGCATCTATAGGCACTTCCTTTACTCCAATCAACACATCACAGTCCGACACATCTTCAGAAACCTCTATTCCTAGATCTATATAAGATTGATTAGAAAAAACTCTGATATCTGAACGTTCCACTTCGATTGTTGCTTTCGGAAAAAGTGATTGAAACTCTTTCAACTTTAATGGAGAAAAAACAACTCTCCTATCTGGTGGATTTTTGCGTTCTTTAATGATACCAAACTTCATATATCGAGGTCTTTAAAAATTTTGCTCGAAATTACTAGAATTATAGGGGACTTGCAAATGTAAAATTCATCTGATTTTTCATACTTTTGTCGTCCTGTTCATTGAAATAGGTACTGAATACGTTTTAGTGCATGGGGACGACTGGTTTTGACAGCAAGGTCAGTGAAATTGTAAGCATATCGAGGAATGAGATTAATACTCGTAAAACTTATTTCAACTTTTTAAACGGCGAAAATAATTACGCTTTAGCTGCATAATCTGAATTTATAGTAGGATTAGCCTAGGCACACAAGGTGTGCAAGCTTTATGTCCACGAAAAGCCTTGGTTTATGGCGTTTCACTTTTGGGCATCGTAAAAATAAACATAGGAATGCTAGTGCTTCGATAGCATTTTGAAACTAAAGAAGATACGCTTTAAGTAGGTTGTTTTTGACCAGCTTTTAGTCGAAAATCTAACAAAAACTAAATATGTAGAAAGCCATTTAACTGCTTGTTTGGACCCGAGTTCGATTCTCGGCGTCTCCACCTACGCTCTCCGAAGCCTTATGGCGAAGGAGAGCTTTTTTTATTCTCAATACATTTCATCTTTTCATATTTCTTTCTAAATTAGAGCTTGGTTGGACACGTCCTCTGAAAAATTAAAATTCATTCTTAATTTTCATGAGTTTTTCATATTCCATGATTTGAAATGTCAACTCCTTAAGCATTCTTCTCACAAAACCCTTACCCATAAGAATTAATATATTTGTTATTATTAATTTCAATGAATACTAATGAATCGAGAAGAATTTATCACCATGAAACCCAAGAATCTCTTCTTGCGAAAATACATTTCATACTATTATTTTCACAAATCTTCTGACAATTCAATTGAAAGAAAATATATCTATTATCCAAATTTTAAAAGCGCATTAACAATTTATAAAAAATCAAAAGTAAAGTTTACCTCTAATTATTCAAGAACAGCGCCAGACGCAAAAACAGATTTTAGTTTTCTCTATTCTGGAATGCAAAAACAATTAAGGATCTCAGAGATTATAGCTCCATTCGATAAAATTGGAATTGTCTTCAACAAACTTGGTATAAATCATTTTATCCAACCGTCTCTATCGGAAATATCTAATCACTCTAATAACAAACACTTTAATTATTTTGGAAAAGATCTAATCAAATCTTGTGAATCTGTATATAAAGAAAAAGAATTAGACAAAAAGGTCAGCCATCTAGATATTTTTTTTGAAAAAAAATTTCATGGTTTCAAAGATGAAAGGCTCAAATATTGCGTTAATATTATTCTTAATTCAAATAACAAACTAACTGTTACAGAATTATCAGAAAAACTACAAATAAATAAAAAAACACTTTTACGTCTGTTTAAAAAACATTTATGTTGTACTACAAAAGAATACCTAAAGATTGTTCAATTTAGAAAAAGCCTAAATGACTATTTATTAAAAAATAATAAAATGTCCTTGACAAAATTAGCTATTGAAAATCAATACTATGATCAATCTCAATTTATTAGCCATTTCAAAAGTTTATCAGGAGAAAAACCAAAAACCTTTTTTAAAAAAATAAAGCGTTTTGGAACAGAAGATATCTTTTGGATTTCCCATTAAACATAATGATGTCTTTTTTCACCAATTTTTAGACAGTTATAACTCATACTTTTATCATAAATTTATTAGTATGACATCCTTTACTTTACTTATTTCTTGCTCTATTATCTGTTTTGTACGAATCGGGAGCCCGATAAATCATGTCGAAAAACTATCCGACAAAAAAGTTAAACAAAAAATCAACTATTTAAACACATCATTAAATCTAATGAAGTTTTTTATAGTTTTTTCCATTCTCTTAATAAGTTGTAAGTCTCAGAAAAAAGAATTCACGACAGGTGTTTTTTACTTAGATTTCTATAATGAAGAGACTCCTGACGAGACTTTGTGGACTCATGGTCAGCAAATAAAAGTTTCTTCAAATGAATTTGTGGATATCCTTTCTTTTAAAAAGAATGATTCTAAAAATCCTATTTATAAAAAGTCTTATAATTCAGAAGGGATGCCTTTATCTTATTTAAATGGTCCCGATTTTACTACTAAAAAAGGAACTCTCTTCTTCACAGAACATGTAAAATTAAGCTTTAAAGGAAAAGATACTATAGTTCCATTTAGGCAAGAAATTTTTATAGACCCTACTGTTTTGTGGTTTTGGAAAATAAACCCGGAGAAAGGTAAAACCATCACTGTTAAGTCTGTTGTAAAGAATTTTATTACGAATACAATTGATTTATCGGAAACATATTATACGTATAAGGGTTTAGATAAATTAGAAATTAACAACTCTATTGGTCTTTATCATAAAGTACATAGTTATTGGGGACAAAAAGAAGACAATGGATATGATGAAAGTTGGTATAATGATCAAGGAGTTCTTGTAAAACAAATTCATCATGTCCAAGGTCATGGAAAAAGGATTGCCAAACTTTCTAAAATCCTAGCCTCAAAAAAGAATAATGGCACATAATTCAATGCAACTATTTCTTGTTTTCGTTAATACTAATAAATAACCTAAAAAAGCAGGATGGAAAAAACGGTGCTTAAAGCTTTCATAATGTTATTCATTATTAGTCCATTCTTGTTTTTATCAATAAAAAACACTCAAAAAGAAACTATTAAGATAGTTTTTATTCTTTTTGCATTTATAATTTCTCATCAATGTTTGCTGTATATTCCTATAGCGTTTAAAGAGTTATGCTTTGTTGGAAGTAAATGGAATTGGTCTGGGAAAATTTATGCAATTCTAGGCTCCTTTGTTTTTTTACTCTGTTATCGAAAATTTAAAATGAAAGATTATTTTTTAACTTTCAATCAAAACAAATCTTTTGTAAAAAAAGGTACTTGGATCGTTGTAATTGTTTTATCAATTCACCTACTTATAAATGTTATAACCTTTTCACCAAAAATAATTTCTACAGAAACTATCTTTTATCAATTAACAATGCCTGGAATAGACGAAGAAATAGCTTACAGAGGTATTATGTTGGGATTATTAATTAAAGTTTTGAAATCAAACATTTTAATTTTCAACTTAAAAGCTTTTAATCCCTCAATTGTAATTACTTCAATATTATTTGGCCTCGCACATGGATTAAATCTTTCAAACTCTTACGAGATCATATTTAACTTTCCTTCCTTTTTAAGCACTTTCGTCATGGGAGTTATTTGGGCTTGGCTCACAATTAAAAGTGGAAGCATTCTACTTGCAATGCTTTCCCATAATTTGGGAAATTCATCACAAATAATTTCATTTAAATAACATGGCAACCTCTCAATCTCTAAACTATCATCTTAATCATACATTTTTCCAAGATGTCTAGCAATTTACTCTTTCCATCGAATTGAATTTCCTTATCAAAATCTTGTCCAAATGACGTTGTTATTGTCAATATAAAAATGGCAGTGGTTACATATAATTTTTTCATAATTAAAAGTTTATAAGACAAAACTAGTAGCATCTCTGGTAATCGAAAAGATTTCATAGAATGAAAGAAGAGTGATATAAGTATTAAAAACAGCTAATCACAGTAAATATAAGCGAAGTTATCATTCACTTTCAACTTCGGTTTGAAGTTTTTCAAGTAAAGATGATGCCATTTATACAAATCTAATTTATTTAGATTAGTAGATTATTTTTTCTTTTCTGTAATTTCTTCTATTCTATATCGTCTACTCTTGTGATAAGAGCCTTTCTTATCATTCTTTTTCATAGCAAATTTCCCACTCTTTTTCAGATGAGAGTGGGTTTTCTTTTTTATCTTGCTTCTAAAATGTACTTTTTTGAAAAAAGCCATTGTTTCAATTACCAACGATATTAGTACCGATCAAAGGGTTGCTAAAACATGTGACACGCTAAAGAGTCTTGGCTATGAGGTTTTACTTGTTGGAAGGAAACATAAAAACAGTGCTTCCCTTTCTAGAAACTACAAAACAAAGAGATTCCGACTCGTTTTTAACACGTCTTTCTTTTTTTATGCTGAATATAATCTGCGACTCTTTTTTTTCTTGCTGTTTGCAAAAAAAGAACTGCTCGTTTCTAACGATCTCGACACATTGCTACCAAACTATCTTATAAGCAAGCTTCAAAGAAAAAGATTGGTGTACGATAGTCATGAGCTATTTACCGAAGTTCCTGAATTGGTTGAAAAAACTTTCGTGAAAAAGTTCTGGACAAGCATAGAACAATGGATTTTCCCCAAACTTAAAACCGTAATTGTAGTTAGTCAATCCATTGCAGATTACTACGAGAAAAAATATGGCACGGCATGTACGGTAATTAGGAATTTCCCTCAAGATACTCAAGTTGAAAAAACAGTATTCCCTTTCGATACTAAAGGAAAAAAAATCATACTGTACCAGGGAGCCCTTAATATTGGTCGTGGATTAGAGCTTATGATAGATGCCGTAACTACCTTAGAAAACTATATTTTAGTAATTGCTGGAGATGGCGACATTGCTGAAAAACTTAAAAACTATGTTCATACCAAAGAACTGGATAAAAAGGTTTTCTTTTTGGGAAAATTGGATCCACCTCAACTTAAAAACGTCACACTTAAAGCTGATGTTGGTTTAAGTCTAGAAGAAGATCTCGGATTGAATTATCGGTATGCCCTACCCAACAAAGTATTTGATTATATAAACGCAGAGATTCCAGTAATCGTTTCTGATTTACCCGAAATGAAAAGTATTGTAATAGAACATAAAGTCGGAGTGGTTTTGAATGATAGAACACCTGAAAGACTTTCTACCTTGATAAATACTATGGATAAGGAGAAATACACAGATGCTTTAAAAAAAGCTAAAAAAGAGCTTAACTGGAATACAGAAAAAGAAAAATTAATCCATATTTTTAAGCATCTCAACTAAAAAACTACATATAGTCTCTTTTGATGTCCCCTACCCACCCAACTACGGAGGAGTCATTGACGTATTTTATAAAATAAAAGTATTGTCGGAACTTGGGGTGGAAATATATTTACATACGTTCGAGTATGGAAGAGGTACACAAAAAGAACTTGCAAAATATTGTAAAAAAATATATTACTACAAGCGAAATCCTTTTGTAAAAAGCTTTTTGTCTTCGGATCCATTTATTGTTAAAAGCAGAAATAATGATCGCCTGATTGATACTCTTAATAAAGATACTTCTCCTATTTTGTTTGAGGGGCTTCACACGACATATCCCATCTTCGAAAATCGATTAAAAGGGCAAGCTATTTTTGTTAGAGCACATAACATTGAACATCGTTTTTACAAAGGGCTTTATGAGAGTGAGACCAACCTATTTAAAAAGAGGTTTTTTAAGCAAGAGGCTAAAAAATTAAAACGTTATCAACAAATTTTAAAAAAGGTGGATGGTGTTTTTACGATCTCTCCTTTTGAACAGGAATATTTTCTTCAGAAAATTGGTAGGCATTGTCAGTACATCCCTGCTTTTCATGAGGTTCTTAAAAAAGAACATTCAGAGAAAAAAGGGAAATACATTCTTTACCATGGTAATATGATGGTTTCAGAGAATGTGAAAGCAGCTTTGTTTTTAATCAACATATACAAAGATTCGGGATTCCTTTTTATAATTGCTAGTAGTTATGTACATAAGAATCTGATAAAAGAAATCGACCAACATGCTAATATTTCGTTTTCGAAAATCGATACACAGAATGATCTTTCAAATCTATTTGATGCTGCGCATATAAATGTCCTTCCTACTTTTCAGAAAACAGGTATTAAGTTAAAGCTACTGAACACATTATATCAAAGTAAATTTATTATTGCCAATGACTTTATGATTGATGACACTGGATTGGAAACGTTGTGTGAAAGAGCAAATACTAAATCAGAATTTCGTACTAAAACAGCGACGTTATTCAATACTGATTTTTCAAACGATATTGTTCATGAAAGGCTCCGAATTTTACAACAATTCGATCCTTTGAAAGGAGGGCAAAAAATAATAGATATAATCTTCGACTAACTCTGAGCCACTTCAAACAACTCTCCTCCTTCACATTTAATCGTTTGTTGCTTAAACTTAACAATTAATGCATAGTCATGAGTTGCCATTAAAATGCTCTTTCCGCTCTGATGAATTTCGTTTAAAAGTTCCATAACCTCTAAAGAGGTTTTTGGGTCAAGGTTCCCTGTAGGCTCATCGGCCAAAATTAAATCTGGGTCATTTAATAGTGCTCTGGCAATCGCAACTCTTTGTTGCTCTCCTCCAGATAATTCAAAAGGTTTTTTGTAATACTGCGTTTTCATACCGACATGGTCTAGCACTTCTTCAATTTTCAACTTCATTGCCTCCTTATCTTTCCAACCAGTAGCTTTTAATACAAATAGTAAATTATCAAACACAGTTCTATCATTCAATAATTTAAAATCCTGAAAAACAATTCCTATTTTTCTTCTTAAAAAAGGAATTTCTTTATCCTTTAAATTTTTAAGATCACATCCAACAATCGACCCTACTCCTCTCTGTAGCTTTAGATCTCCATATAAGGTTTTCATAAGGCTGCTTTTGCCACTACCTGTCTTACCAATCAAGTAGAAAAAATCGCCCTTATTAATGGTCAAGTTTACCTTTGATAGCACAAGATTATCGCGTTGATAAATATCTGCATTTTCCAAATGTAAAATTGAGTTATCCATATTTATTGTTTTTACAAACCTACATAAAATTTGATCAATAAAAAGATCAAAAATTTCATATCTTATCTTAATTTTTAGTTGTCAACTAACTACCGTGTCTATTACTTTTTTTTAATTTGTATCCAACAAAAATAAAAATAAGGCGTTATAGATTTCAGGTAATAAAAATAACGTCAATGAAGTATTACTTTTCAAAATCATCAATCTTATTTCTTTACGTATCCCTTTTATCAGGCATAATTTGGGGACAGCAGTCAGATATTGATGTAAACATCTTTAATGATTACAATCATGCTGTAAAGTTATTTAATAATAAAGCGTATGCAGCAGCTCAAAAAAACTTTGTCGAAGTTTCAAAGAAGCTAAAAGACAACACAAATCTAAAAACGGAGGCCGATTATTACGATGCAATGTGTGCCATTAAGCTGAATCAGACAGATGCCGATAAAAAAGTGTTGAGTTTTGTTGAGAAATATCCAAACAGTACTAAAAAAGATAAGGCGTTCTTTCTTGTAGGTAATTATTACTTTGCCAATAAAAGAGCTTCTTACGCTTTAAAATGGTTTACTAAAATAAATAGGGAAGCCCTCTCAGAAGAAAATAAGAAGGAACTTGATTTTAAAATGGGGTATGCCTTATTAACCACACAAAACCTGAAACGCGCTAGAGGTCATTTTTTAAAGTTAATCAATGACCCAAAATATGGAAATGATTCCAGATACTATTACGGGTATATTGCATATAAACAAGAAGATTATGAAGAGGCTGAAACTACATTGAGTGAATTAGCCGACCAAGAAGCCTATAAAAGTGAGGTGACCTATTATCTGTTAGATATTAGTTTTAAGGCTGGGAAATTTGAAAGATGTATCGAAGTAGGACTTAAATTACTAGAAAAAGCCAAGCCAAAAGAACGTTCTGAAATTGCCAAAATAGTAGGAGAGAGTTATTTCAATCTTAAAGAATACGAAAAGGCCATTTCTTACTTAGAAGAGTATAGAGGAAAAAAAGGTAAATGGAGCAATACTGATTATTATCAATTAGGGTTTGCCTACTATAAGCAAAATGATTTTGAAAAAGCCGTAAGTAATTTCAACAGAATTATAGACGAGCAAAATAATGTTTCCCAAAACGCATACTATAATCTAGGTGAATGCTATATGTATTTGGAGAAAAAAACGGAGGCGCTCAATGCATTTAAAAATGCTAGTGAAATGGACTTTAATCTAAAGATCAAAGAAGATGCTGCTTTAAATTATGCAAAATTGAGTTACGAAGAAGGGAATCCTTATAAAAGTGTTGCCTTAGTACTTCAGGATTTCTTAAAAGCATATCCTAAATCTCCTAGCTATGACGAAATAAATGGCTTGGTGGTAACGTCCTATTTGTATCAGCAAGATTATGTAGGAGCTTTAGAATATCTGGCAAAAAATAAAAGTGCACAGAACAAAGAACTTACTTATGAAGTATCCTATTACAGAGGTGTGCAATTATTCACAGATAGAAAGTTGAAAGAATCCATCCCTTTCTTCATTGCTGGTATTAAATGCAACGACCCGATTGTCAAATCTAAATCTCAATATTGGAAAGCAGAAGCAAACTATCAATTAGGAAATTTTCAAAATGCTTTAGATGATTTTCTAGCTTTTAAAAAGATCGCAGGTTCAAAAGATGTAGTAGAACATACACAAGTAGATTATAACATTGGATATAGTTATTTCAAACTAAAAGAATATCAACAATCAGCAACTGCTTTTAAGCGTTTCATTGCTACAGAAAATGAAGATGTCGTTATGAACGATGATGCCATCATTCGAAAAGGAGATAGTGAGTTTGCTACGAAAAAATACAGAACAGCAATTCAGTCGTACAAAAAAGTAATCGACGCGTATGGTTCAGGAGCAGATTATGCCCAATATCAATCCGCAATGAGTTATGGTTTCTTAAAAGACAATACAAAAAAAGTAGCACAGCTGTTGAAATTGATTAAAGATTTTGAAACTTCTGGTTTAAGAGATGATGCCTATTTTCAGCTAGGAAACACGTATGCTATTGATAAAGATAATGAGAATGCGCATCTGTCCTATGAGAAATTAACTGCTGAATTTCCTAGAAGTTCTTTTAACTCTAATGTATTGTTAAGAAACGGTTTGTTGTATTTCAACGATAATGAGAATGAAAAAGCTCTGGCTATTTTTAAGCAAATTGTAGCAAAATATCCAAACTCTGCTGAGGCAAAACAAGCTGTGACCAATGCGCGAAATGTATATGTTGAGCTTGGTACTGTTGATGAATATGCAATTTGGGTAAAAACTGTAGACTTCATGCAAATTACAGATACAGAGGTCGATAATACGATGTTTGAATCTGCAGAGAATAAGTTCTTGGCAAATAAAACCAAAGGAGCCATCAGCGGCTTCCAAAAGTATGTAACAAACTTTCCGGAAGGATTACATGCACTCAAATCAAACTTCTATCTCGCTCAACTACTAGTGAAGGAGGATCGAAACGAGGAAGCTATTCCTAATTACCAATATGTAGTAGATCAAGATCAAAGTGAATTTAGTGAAGAAGCATTAAATAAACTGTCTCAAATCTTATTAGAAAAAGAAGACTGGACGAATGCAATTCCGCTATTGGCCAGATTAGAAGTAGAGGCAAACTTTCCGCAGAATGTTATCTATGCGCAAAGTAATTTAATGAAAGGGTATTATCAGTCTGAGGACTATAAAAACGCCGTAGCATACGCTGAAAAAGTGTTGCAAAACTCTAAAATTGATGCTAATGTAGAATATGATGCAAAGATCATCATTGCACGATCTGCTTATAAAACAGATGATTATGTGACTGCAGAAGAATTCTATAGGGAAGTTGAAAGAAATGCGAGCGGAGAACTAAAAGCCGAAGCTCTTTATTTTAGTGCGTTTTTTAAGAACTACAATAAAAAATACGCTGAATCTAACAAGGTAGTTCAGAAAGTAATATCCGATTATTCTGCTTATAAATATTGGGGAGCAAAGAGCTTTATCGTTATGGCAAAAAATTATTATGCTATTGAAAAGTCGGACCCCTATCAAGCCACATTTATTTTAGAAAACATTATAAAGAACTTTACGCAATTTGAAGACGTTATTAATGAAGCTGAAAACGAGCTCAAAAAAATCAAAACCAACGAAGCCAAAACAAATATATCTGTAACTCCTAAAAACAAAGAATAGATGAAAAAGTTTTTATTACTACTGGGAGTTGTTTTTGGTTCATATCAAGCACATGCTCAGAAAGAAGAAAAAAAGGAAACGGCAAAAGACACACTGAAGCCGGAAGTTATTAATGTTGTAACTTCTTATACCCCTACTATTGCAGATGCCTTCAAAATTAAGAAGAATCCTAAAATAGTACTGAGTAAAAAATCTGAAAAGAAAAAATTGAAGTATACTATTTTCTCTGCACCTGTAGCTTCTACTTTTATTCCTAAAAGTGGTGTGGTAAAAGGTATTGATCTTGGTGTTAAAGAACGGTTGTATGATAATTACCTAGCAGCTGGATTTGGTAATTACTCTACGCCTTTTGTAGAATTGTTTTTACATCAAAACGCTAAGTACGAAACGGATTTTGGCATCTATGCCAAGTATATTTCTTCAGAAAATGGTGTCGATGATGCGTTATTAAATAGCGGTTATAGAAACTTGAATCTAGGTGGCTATTATATGAAAGAGGAACGTTATTTTAATTGGAAGGTTGGGTTCGACATAGAAAATAATCAATACAATTGGTATGGTTTACCTGCCTTAACTTTTGATGTCCCTACATTGAACGCTATTGAGGAAAAGCAAAAATTTAAATACTTCTCTTTAAATGGAGAAATGATTTTTGAAGATGCTTATATAGAAAATGCTAGCGCTAAAATCTACTCCTTTTCAGATGATTTTAAGAGCAAGGAATTATTCTTTTCTTTAGCCGCTGACTTACAATTCCCGTTAACAGCGATCAGCAGAAAGTTAAAGAATCTAAATGTAAATACTTCTTTAACCTATTTGAGTGGAGAGTTTGCTAAAAATTATTTGGGAACGTCTAAAGAAGAATACTCTTTCTTTAATTTTAAAGTAAATCCCACCTATCGTTTTGGCGACGATAAGTTAAAAGTAAAAGCTGGCGCAAAACTATATCTGGCAATGGATACACAAAATAGTCTTACAGATTTTTTTATCTATCCTGATATAGAAATCTCATATCCTATTGTAAAGAGCTTAGCTTACTTAAATCTAGGAGCTGGCGGCGATTTGGAGATGAATAGCTACAGAAGGTTTTCAAACGCTAATCCTTTTGTTTCACCAACACTTTTTATGACACAGACAAATGAGCAATATAACTTTTTTGCTAGTGTAAATGGTAAGTTTTCGCCAAATGTGACCTATCAAATAAAAGGAAGTTATAAGAATGAAGAAGACAAGCCTTTATTCATTAGAAACAATTCCAAATCGGATGGAACATTCATCATCGCTAATAGTATTCCTTTACTTGGATATGAATATGGAAATTCATTCAATGTATTTTATGATAATGTAAAGACCTTTACTTTTTACTCTGAGTTGGAAGTAGATGTTTCAAAAAGAATGATGATTGGCGCTAACTTGCAATTTCATTCGTATACACTCACAGGGCAACAAGAAGCATGGAACCTTCCTAAAATAGAAAGTACGATTTACGGTAAATATAAAAAGGACAAATGGTATGCAGGAGCAGATTTGTTCTTTGTAGGAGAACGAAAAGATGTGCTTTACAGCGGAATTTTCCCTTCAACCATTTCAGGAGTGCAAAACCTTAAGTCATACATTGACTTAAATTTAAATGGTGGATATCACTTTAATGATATGCTATCTGCTTTTATAAAATTTAATAATGTATTGAATTCAGATTATCAACGTTATGCCAACTTTACCGTCCAAGGATTCCAAGTATTAGCAGGTGTTACCTATAAGTTTGATTTTTAGAGGAAATATGTATGAAAAATATATGCCTGTTTATTTCTATATTCTTTATATCATTCTCTTTTGGCCAACACCATAAAAATTTAGATTCCTTATGGAAGACACTTGTAAAAAGTGATTTATGTTTAACTGGATTTCAATATGTAGGTAAAGAAAAAACAACTATTACAAGCCCTGAAATTATATTGAACAACACGAAGTGGAAAAACCTTATTTCGCAACCTAAACCTACTATTACACATTTTCTTATCTTAAAGTTTACAGATACATTAAAAACAAACTTGCATACTTGTCCTTTTTTCAAAACGCGTAACAATGAACTAGCAGTGTATGTTCTCCAGCATATTTACGGAAAAAACTGGTACGATTTTAAAGAGTTTAAAAAATTTAAAAATAGAGACATCACAGGTTCAGATGACCAGCCTCAAATATGGTTACAAAATATTTTAGCAAATAAAAGTAAAAGAAAGATATTGATTAAATCATGGTTAAGAGAGTTAAAACGTAGCAGTGAAGAATAACTTTTTTCATTTTTTAGCAATTATATCTTTAACCATTCTAACTCAGATTGGGGGTATCGTCTACCTAGTTACACTTTTACTTGTTCGTCGAAATAAAACGCATTTTAGATTAAAAAGACTCATTGTTTTTGCGGTGTTATATGTTGGTTTCACTTTTTTATTGATTCCAAACATGTCCCCCTATTTTGGTCGAATTAAGATTACAGATACAAAGAGAATTGGCGCTCATAGTTTCTTTACAAAACTATTGAATAGAAATTATGTTAAGAAAGAAATGTATCAAACAATTGCTGATATATCTGAACAATTTCAAAAAGAATATCCAGGAATTAAAGTTATATATCTCGACGCAAACTTCCCTTTTTTCGATGGCTTTCCACTCCTACCTCATCTTAGTCACAACGATGGAAAAAAGATTGATCTTGCCTTTATTTACAAAGACACAAATGGAACACTCACAAATTTGAAAAAAACCAGAAGCGGCTATGGAGCGTTTGTGAACCCAAGCAATAAAGAATTTAATCAGAATAGAGCTTGTAAAGACCTAGGTTATTGGCAGTACGATTTCTCAAAACGCCTAACTTTTGGAAAGATTAACGATTATTTAAAATTTAGCCATCAAGCAAATTACACGCTTGTTAAAATTATAACTAATCATCCTACGGTAGAAAAAGTATTTATTGAACCATATTTAAAAGATCGATTAAAACTAAACAGTTCTAAAATACGATTTCAAGGATGTAGGTCCGTAAGACATGATGATCATATTCACTTACAAATTAAATAAGAATTAAACAATTCGGGTAATTCAGTTAAAATAAATGAGATTCTTTTCTCAATAAGATTCGTATCAAGAACTTTCCGTAAATTTAGGCTCGTTAAAACATACACCTTATGAAAAAATTATCTCTTCTTTTTATTGTGGCTTTGCTATTTTCTTGTGCCGAAAAAAAAGAATCTCCCAACACTAAACTAGGATTAACTACTGAAGAAAAAAAGGATTCTACAAATATCAAACACCTATTTAATACTGCTTTGATGGAAGGACAATCCTATGAGTGGTTAAGAGATTTAACGAGTAATGTAGGTGGTCGACTATCGGGCTCTCCTGAAGCAGCAAAAGCTGTAAAATGGGGAGAACGGTTAATGAAAGAGGTAGGTCTAGATTCCGTTTGGTTACAACCTGTGATGGTACCACATTGGGTGCGAGGAGAAAAAGAAGTAGCTAATTATAGTATCAATGGACAACAAAAGAATGTACCTGTTTGCGCCTTAGGATTTTCTATCGCAACCCCTAAAGATGGAGTTACGGCAGAAGTAATAGAAGTGCAAAGTTTAAAAGAAGCGGAAGCGCTTGGCGAAAAGATGCGCGGCAAAATCGTATTCTTTAACCGCCCTTTCGACAATACGCTCATCAATACATTCAGAGCTTATGGAGGATGCGTTGGGCAACGCGTTAGAGGCGCTGCTGTTTGTGGAAAATTTGGTGCAAAAGGGGTCATTGTTAGATCTATGACAAATGGAGTCGATGATTACCCACATACAGGGACCATGAGTTATGGGAACATTCCAAAAGAAGAATACATTCCAACAGCAGCCATCAGCTCTAGAGCTGCAAATATTCTAAGTCAAGACCTAAAGAAAAATCCAAACTTAAAATTCTATTTGAAGCAAAGCTGTAAAACACTTCCTGATGCTCCTTCATTTAATGTAGTTGGAGAAATCAAAGGTTCTGAAACGCCAGAAAACATTATGGTTGTTGGAGGGCATTTAGATTCTTGGGATTTAGGTGATGGTGCACACGATGATGGTACTGGAGTTGTACAATCTTTAGAGGTTGCATATTTATTTAAGAAAAACGGTATACAACCTAAAAATACATTACGTGTAGTATTCTTTATGAATGAAGAAAACGGAACCAGAGGAGCTAAAGAATATGCTAGATTGGCTAAGCTGCATAAAGAAAGACATATTGGAGGTTTAGAGTCGGATGCTGGAGGCCATACTCCAAGAGGATTTAGCATTGATGCAAATGCTTCCAATACTGCTTTACTACAAAGTTGGAAAAAGTTATTATCTCCTTATGGACTGCATGATATTGATAAAGGCGGAAGTGGTGCAGATATATCACCTTTAAAAGGAGAAACTGTTACATTGGTTGGATATCGCCCAGACAGTCAACGTTATTTTGACTATCATCATACTTCTACTGATACTTTTGACAAAGTGAACAAACGAGAACTACAATTAGGAAGTGCTTCTATGGCTAGTATTATTTATTTAATGGATAAATATCTTTACAACAATACGCCAGTAAAACCATAAAATATGGCTGTTTTCATACTGGTTTTAACAATTGTTTTTGGGGCGTTCTTTATGTTCGCTGGAGTTATGCACATCATAAAACCGCGTATTTTTAAACATTTTATTCCTGATTTTTTCCCAAAAAAGACCACCAATTATATCGTTGGATTTGTCGAATTCAGTTTAGGGTTTGGGCTATTTTTTACCCAAACTGTAGCCTACACTTCCTTAGGTATTTTTATTTTGATGGTTTTATTTCTTCCTATTCATATTTGGGATGTTACCAAAGAAAAACCAGCGATTGGTTCTAAAAAAGTTGCAATTATTAGAATTCCACTTCAATTTTTATTAATGTATTGCGCGTATTTAATTTATCAACACTCATGAAAAAACTTACATTTCTATTTATTCTCGTCATTTCTTTTGCTTCATGCAAGCAACAAGAAGCAGACCTCATAGTTACCAATGCCAATATCTATACCGTGAATTCCGATTTTGGTAAAGCACAAGCTTTTGCCGTTAAAGATGGAAAGTTTCTGGCAGTTGGAACCACAAAAGAAATTACCGCAAACTATACAGCCAAGGAAATCGTTGATGCTCAAGGTCAAACTATTGTCCCTGGGTTAATAGATGCTCACTGTCATTTTTATGGTTTGGGTTTACAACAACAGAAGGTTCATTTGGAGGGAACCAAAAGCTTTGACGAAGTGATTCAAAAAATATCACGTTTTCAGGATGAAAAGAATGTAGGCTATATCACTGGTCGTGGATGGGATCAAAATGATTGGGAAGTAAAAGAGTTCCCGACTAAGAAAAAGCTGGACAAACTATTTCCTAGAACTCCAATAGCAATTCGAAGAGTTGATGGACATGCGTTACTTGTAAATGATGCAGCTTTACAGTATTCGGGATTGTCTGAGACTAATTTTCCGAAAAATATTTCTGGAGGTGAATTTATTACCAAAAATGGACGTTTAACGGGAGTATTGATAGATGCGGCAATGAAGTATATAAAGATTCCTCCGAGCACTAGAAAAGAGTCCATTTCAGGTTTATTAGATGCCCAAAGGATTAACTTTAGCTACGGTTTAACAACAGTAGATGATGCTGGTCTTAGTCAACCCACTATAGAATTGATAGATAGTTTGCAAAATGCTGGTGATCTGAAGATCAGAATTTATGCAATGGTTTCTGCAACACAACAAAACCTAGACTATTATACTCAAAAAGGAATTATAAAAACGGATCGTTTAAATGTTCGTTCCTTTAAAGTATATGGTGACGGCGCTTTAGGTTCTCGAGGCGCGGCTATGAAAAAACCATATAGCGATCGTGATGGCCATTTTGGTGCGTTGATCTACACACCAGAACGTTATCAGGAAATTGCTAAACAAATTGCCGCATCAGAGTATCAAATGAACACACATGCAATTGGGGATTCTGCAAACTATTGGGTGCTGAACGTGTATAAAGAAGCATTGAAAAATGCGACGGACAGACGTTGGAGAATTGAACATGCACAAATTGTAGATTATAACGATTTTGAACTATTTAAAAATGTAATTCCATCCATTCAACCTACGCATGCAACTTCCGATATGTATTGGGCTGGAGATCGTGTTGGGTCTGATAGAATAAAAGGAGGATATGCCTATAAAAAACTTTTAAATACTTATGGAAAAGTGGCATTAGGTACAGATTATCCCGTAGAACAGGTGAATCCTTTCTTAACATTTTATGCTGCAGTTGTTAGAAAAGATAGTGAAGGGTATCCAGAAAACGGATATCAAATTGAAAACGCATTATCTCGAGAGGAAACACTCAAAGGAATGACTATTTGGGCGGCATATGCTAATTTTGAGGAACATGAAAAAGGCAGTATTGAAATTGGAAAGTTTGCTGATTTTTCCATATTAAGTCAGAATATTATGGAAGTCCCTGATACGCAAATTCCTAAAACAAAAGCCACAGCGACCTTCGTACATGGTGAAAACGTTTTCAATAAGGAAGACTAGTTTTAACATTTTATAAGGATATTTTTAAGAAATTTTTAAATATCTTGTAAGAGTATTTGGTCAAATTTAAAAAATTTACTTATGAGATATTTAATTAGAACTGTACTAATTGTTTTTCTGCTTTCGGCAGTTAATGTTAGTGCGCAGAAAAAAAAGAAAGAAAAAACTGAACCTTATGTAATTACAGGTTTCGTAAAGGATTCTTTAAAAAAGCCTATTGCTTATGCCACAATTTTTGTTGATGACATCAAACAAGATAAAAAAACAAATGCAAGAGGGTATTACTCCTTAAAACTGAAAAAAAGACCTAATAAGATTTTATTTTTAACTCAAGATTATAAAACGATTGAATTAGTATATAGCGATCGTGTTGAAAAAAAGAACAATAAGAATAGAGTTTTAGCCTTAAATAAAGAGAAGAAAAGAGGAGACAGAAAAAATAATTTAGGAATTGAGAATAATCAGTTTAGAGATATCTATCATTATTTAAGAAGTAGAGTGGCTGGGGTATTCGTAAGGCCAAGTGATAATAAAATATTTATTAGGGGACTAGCTTCGATTAACTCTGGAACCGAACCTCTATTTTTGTTAAATGGAACTATTATTACCAACGTTTCAAGCATTAATCCAAATGATATTAAAGACATTGAAGTTATAAAGGGTGCCGAATTATCCAATTATGGCATGAGAGCTGCAAATGGCGTTATAAAAATCAGTACATATAAAGAGTAATCTTTGTGAATTTATAAAAAAGGCGAAACATCTGTTTCGCCTTTTTTTAAATCCTAATACTTCTGATAAAATCATCTATCTGTGGAATTCCATATCTTTTCAACATTTTAATAAAGGCTGAACCAATAATCGCTCCATTTGCATACTCACAAGCTTTAGAAAATGTACTACGATCCGAGATTCCAAACCCTATAATCAAATTACTTTGTAAGTCCATTCCTTTAATTCTTTCAAAATAGTCTATCTGAGATTGAGAGATATCTCCTTTCGCTCCTGTAATAGAACTTGAAGCAACCATATAAATAAAACTTTTCGTGTATGCATCAATTTTTCGGATACGCTCTTCCGAAGTTTGCGGTGTAATCAGAAAGACGTTATTGATCCCATATGTATCAAACAAGGCTTTATAATAATTCTCATATTCTACCATGGGTAGATCTGGTAATATCACTGTGTCGACTCCACAAGCTACTAATTTCTTACAAAATCGTTCTTCTCCATATTTCAACATTTGATTCAAGTACCCCATCACGATCAAAGGTGTTGTATTCTTTTCTTTGATGGCAAATAGTTGTTCAAATATGATATCTAAATTGATGCCATTTTTCAAAGCTACCTGGCTACTATCTTGAATGGTAGGTCCATCTGCCAATGGATCCGAATATGGCAATCCAACCTCTATAAAATCTACACCACTTTCACTTAATTCTCTAATAACTTTTGTAGTGTCATCCAATGTAGGAAATCCAGAAGTAAAGTAAATAGATAGCACATTTCTATCTTTTTTTTCGAATATATTTTTTATTGAATTCATATACCTTATTCTTCTAGGTGTTTGATAAATGTTTCCAAGTCCTTGTCTCCCCTACCCGACAGATTGATTACGATTACCTGATTCTTTGTCATCGTCATTTTGGGCAGTACCGCTAGAGCATGAGCGGTTTCCAACGCAGGAATTATGCCTTCAATTTTAGTCAATTCGTAAGCTGCAGTTAAGGCTTCCTTGTCTGTTGCATTCATAAATTTAGCACGCTTACTTTCATATAAATATGCATGTAACGGACCAACTCCAGGGTAATCTAATCCAGCAGAAATCGAATAAGGTTCAACAATTTGACCATATTCATCTTGCATTAGAATGGTTTTACTACCATGGATTACTCCTACTTCTCCCAATTGAGAGGTTGCGGCACTTTCTCCAGAATGTACTCCGAGACCTGCTGCTTCTACAGCAATCAATTCAACTTCTTCGTTTTCTAGATAGTGGTAAAATGCTCCAGCAGCATTACTTCCACCTCCAACACAAGCTATGATTGTATCCGGGTTTTCCTTCCCAGTTTGTTCTTTTAGCTGCCACTTAATTTCTTCTGAGATTACGGCCTGTAATCTTGCCACCATATCTGGATATGGAGCAGGGCCCACCACAGAACCAATTAAATAATACGTATCTGGATGCTGAATCCAATAACGAATTGCTTCATTGGTTGCATCTTTTAGTGTTTTGCTTCCACTTGTTGCAGGAACCACTGTAGCTCCTAACATCTTCATACGCGCCACGTTGGGTGCCTGTCTTTTAATATCAATCTCTCCCATAAAAACAGTACACTCCAGTCCCATCAAAGCACAAACCGTTGCTGTGGCAACTCCGTGTTGACCAGCTCCTGTTTCTGCTATTATTTTGGTTTTGCCCAATTTTTTTGCAATCAAAATCTGACCAATGGTATTGTTTACCTTATGTGCTCCGGTGTGATTTAAATCTTCGCGTTTTAAGTAAATATGTGCTCCATATTTTGCAGATAACCGTTTTGCCAAATATAATGGGCTTGGTCTCCCTACGTAGTCTTTTAGTAATGCTTTATACTCCTTTTGAAATTCTTCAGACTCGATAATCTGAATATAATTATCATCAATCTCTTTTACATTAGGATACAATAATTCAGGAATAAAGGCTCCACCGAATTGTCCATAATATCCATTGTTATCTGGTTGGAATTTTGATTTCATATCTCTATATTTTCAACGCTTTTTTAAAAGCCTTAAGTTTTTTTACTTCTTTAAACCCTGATGCGTTTTCAAACCTACTATTTACATCGACTACACGTATGGGCACTCCAGATGCTTCAATCCTTTTTATCTCTTCAATATCGTTCTGACCTATTCCTCCACTTAAAAAGAAAGGCTTCGACAACGAATAATTTTTTAACACAGACCAGTCGAATTTAATTCCATTGCCTCCGCGCTCTTTTCCTTTTGTATCAAAAAGAAAATAATCAACTACAGATTCATAAGGCTTCAATTCATTAAAATCAACATGATCTTTTATACTAAACACCTTTATGACTTCAACATTTTTTATATGACTCCGCAACGCTTCAATATACGCTACAGATTCATCTCCGTGCAATTGAACAGCCTCTAATTTATATTCTTCAATCAATGAAACAACAATCTCTACAATTTCATTTACAAAAACACCTGTTTTCTTAATTCCTTTAGGCAACTCTGGAATGATTCCTTCGAAATTTCTTTTAGATCGCTCATAGAAAATAAAACCCATGTACTCAGGTTGCAGCTCTGCAACTGATCGGATATTATCTATATATTTCATTCCGCAAACTTTCAGTTTCATATTCTAACGTATTTGACTAATAAACTCTTCACAAGCAAGACCAGGGTCTTCCTCTTTCATAAAATTCTCTCCTATCAAAAACCCTTTAAAACCATACTCTTTTAATCCGGTAATAATTCTTGGATCACTAATTCCGCTCTCGGAAACTTTAATACAACTAGCTGGAATTTGACTTGCCAACGCCACAGAATGTTCAAGGTCTACCTCAAATGTTTTTAGATTTCGATTATTGATTCCAATAATCTTATTTGTAAGATCGATCTTATCTAAATCTTCTTGTGTATGTACTTCATAGAGTACCTCCAGTCCGAGTTCATTCGCCAACTGTCCGTAGTTCTTAATTTCTTCTTTTGTTAGGCATGCTGCTATCAATAAAATAACATCCGCTCCAATAGCTTTGGCTTCCACAATTTGAAAACCGTCTACAATGAAATCTTTACGTAAAATGGGCTTCGTCGTATTAATAGATCTAGCTTGCATCAAATCCACCATAGTACCTCCAAAAAAAGAAGTATCCGTTAAAATGGACTGTGCTGCAACATTTGCGTTAAGGTATCCTTCGGTTACCTCTTCAATTTTTGCTGTATCATTAATAATCCCTTTTGAAGGAGATTGTCTTTTAAACTCAGCAATAATACCGGTTGAATACGGTTCTAACAAAGACTCTCTTAACGATATTGTATCTCTTTTAAAATTGGGGCTCTCTACCAATCTCTTTATAGGAACATCTGCTTTTATTTTTGCAACTTCCTTCTTTTTAAATGCTATTATTTTATCAAGTATAGTCATGTATCTATTTTTTGTCAGGTTCAGCTGACACTTTTATTCTACTAATTTTTGTAAACACTCTTTTGCCTTCTTATCAAATAATGATGCTTCCGCTCTCTGGAATGCTTCCCCAAAACTCAGTTTTGGTGCTACAATTGTCAATGCAATTGCCGCATTAGTCAACACCACATTATTTTGAGCATTTGTTCCTTCCCCCGATAGAATGGTCTTAAATATTTTAGCCGCATCCGCCACAGAACTTCCGCCATAAATGTCTGATTGAGATACTCTTTTTTGTCCTAGATCTTCTGGAGTTATCAACGCTTCTCCTTTTTTGGTAAACAATTTAAATCCTCCTGTCAAAGATATTTCATCATAACCATCAAGTGCATGTACAATACCATAATTGCTTCCTTCTTCTTGAAGGATGTAGTTGTACAATCGAGCAACTTCCAAATTAAAAGTCCCTAATAATTGATTCTGCGGTGAACTTGGGTTTACCAGTGGCCCTAACATATTAAAGAACGTTTTAAGCGCCAATGCTTTTCTTGTGGGCCCTACTGCCTTCATTGCAGGGTGAAATTTTGGTGCATGCAAGAAACAAATGTTTGCCTTTTCCAAATGCTGTTTTAAGGTATCCTCATCGTTGGTGAATTCATATCCAAAGCTCTCTAACATATCTGAAGAACCAGACTTTGACGACACACTATAATTTCCATGCTTGGCCACTTTCTGACCGGTTCCCGCTACTATAAAAGATGTCAGCGTAGAAATATTAAATGTATCTTTTCCATCACCTCCAGTTCCCACAATATCAATGGTATTGTATTCAGAAAGGTCTACTTTAATAGCTAATTCCTTTAATGCTTTTCTAAACCCTGATAGTTCTTCAACCGTAATGGGTCGCATCATAAACACGGTCATAAAAGATGCCAGGTGCGCGTCATTATATCTTTCCGAAGCAATGTTTATTAAGATCTCCTTTGCCTGAGATTCTGTCAATCTTTTATGTTGATATAGCTTATTTAAAACCTCTTTCATAACGCATGTGCTTCTATAAAATTTCTAACAATATCTTCTCCTACCTCCGTTAGAATGGATTCTGGATGAAACTGTACTGCACTAATAGGGTATTCTCTATGACGAATAGCCATAATTCCGTCTTCATCGTCTAAGGCAGTAACCTCAAGCACATCAGGGAAATTATCCTTTGACGCTATCCAAGAATGATATCTCGCGGCTGGGAAACTCTTCGCTATATTTTTAAATAGAACAGTATCATTTTTGGTTACCCTCATCTCGGTAGCAACTCCATGAAATACTTCATTCATATTAGAAATACTTCCGCCAAATACCTCTGTAATAGCCTGTAAACCAAGACAAACGCCAAAAATAGGCTTCTTTCCGGCGTACATTTTTATAACATCCTTTAGAATTCCTGCTTCATCGGGAATGCCTGGTCCTGGAGACAACATAATCAAATCATACACTTCTATTTCCTCCAACATAATTTCATCATTTCTAAAAACCACAGGAAAGATTCCAGTAATCTTCTCAACCATATGTACTAGGTTATAGGTAAATGAATCGTAATTGTCTAGTATTAGTATTTTCATATTGTCTCTGCTAATAGCAACGCCTTTTTTAGTGCTGCCAATTTATTATTCACCTCTTGTAATTCATTTTCTTCATCAGAATGGATAACGATTCCTGCACCTGCCTGATAGTACAATTTGTTCTGTTTACTCACAAAAGAACGAATGGCAATAGCCAAATTCACAGAACCGTTTAATCCTATAATACCCACTGCCCCACCGTAAAATCCGCGTGACTGGTTTTCGTATCTATCAATCAACTCCATCGCTTTGTATTTCGGAGCCCCACTTAAAGTTCCTGCTGGAAAAGTGTCTCCAACAACTTCGATAGGGTTTCCTTTGATTTGCCCTTCTACTGTCGAAACTAAATGAATTACATGACTAAAATATTGTACTTCCTTAAAAACTTCAACCGTAACATTATCTGCATGTTTACTCAAATCATTTCTGGCAAGATCCACTAACATCACATGCTCTGCAGTCTCCTTTTTATCTTCTGAGAGTTTCTTTCCTAGCTTCAAATCTTCCGTCATATCACCAGTACGCCTAAAAGTTCCTGCAATAGGATTGATAATCGCTCTCCCTTCATTGATCTTGATCTGTGCTTCAGGTGATGATCCCATTAGTTTAACGCTTCCATAATCAAAATAGAACAAATAAGGAGAAGGGTTAATCGATCGCAACGCTCTATATACGTTGAATTCATCTCCTTTAAAACTTTGCTGAAATTGTCTAGAGAGTACTAACTGAAATACATCTCCGCGTTTACAATGTGCTTTTGCGTTTCTAACATACTCTTTAAAATCATCATTGGTACAGTTTGAAGACTCTTCTCCAACAGTTTCAAACTTTTGCGTATTGAATGACTGTGCTTCTATTACCGTTTGAATTTCTTCAATACGAGAATTATTGCCTTCTTCAATATTTTCGATCAGTGTCATTTCATCATTAAAATGATTGATTGCAATAATGAATCTATAAAAACTGTATTGCATTAATGGGATTGCTGAGGGAGCACTAGGTACCTTTAGTTCAATAGTTTCAAAATATTGCACACTGTCATATGTCGTATACCCATACAAACCATTAAAAGATTTGAGAGCTTCTTCACAATCTAAAGAAATGCTCGAACTAAACTGATCAAAGAGTTGGTAGAAGTTCTTAGCTATTTTTTGAGAAGAAATGGTCTCTCCTTTTTTCGCCACAGAAAATATGTCGTTCTCCACCTTCATACTTAGAATTGGCTCTATACAAATAAAAGAGAAACTCTCTTCCTTGCTATGGTAATCTGAGCTTTCTAGCAATAATGTATTGGCATATTTATCTCTAAACCTCAAATAGAGGCCCACAGGAGTAACCGTATCCGAAATACGTTTTCTACTTATTGTTTTTATGTTTGTCTGTTGCACGCGTTCAATTTATTTTAGAACTATTAATTAAAACAAAAAAGGCTTATCGTGAGATAAGCCTTTTGTTTATATTATATACATATAGGTTTCTTTCTCACTTATGAAATAAGAGAGTTCCACCACCATGTATTTTGATTCTGTAACATTATGCAACAAAAATAAATACTGAATTTGAATACGACAAGTTTTCATTCGTTTTTTTTAAATAGTAAGTATTTAGTCAGTTTTAAGGATGAAAAATTACAATTACTTATAAAATTTACATATTTAAAAACATATTATAACTAATATTAATATTTAAGCGACATTTATAAACATAATTACTTCATTTGTAACAGAATTATAATTAAAAAGAAAAGATTATGTGTGGTATTGTATGTGCCTTTGATTTAAAAGAGAAATCTGACGTGTTAAGGCCTCGGTTATTAGAAATGTCTGCAAAGATTAGACATAGAGGCCCAGATTGGAGCGGAATTTATAGTAACGACAAAGCAATTTTAGCGCATGAGCGTTTAGCAATTGTGGATCCAGCTTCAGGAAGGCAACCTTTGTTTAGCGAAGATAAAAAACTGGTATTAGCTGCCAATGGAGAAATATACAATCACAGGGAGTTAAGAAAACAGTTCGATGATTCGTATCAATTTCAGACAGCATCGGATTGTGAAGTTATCTTAGCTTTATACAAGGAGAAGGGTGAACATTTTTTAGATGAACTAAATGGTATTTTCGGATTTGCTTTATATGACACCAATAGCGATGAATACTTTGTTGCCAGAGATCATATGGGAATCATTCCATTATACATGGGCTGGGATGAACATGGAACATTTTATGTTGCATCAGAATTAAAAGCGCTAGAAGGTACTTGTACCAAAATTGAACTATTTCCTCCTGGGCATTACCTATCTAGTAGAGATGGTGAATTAAAACAATGGTATAAAAGAGATTGGATGGAGTATGATGCGGTTAAAGAAAACCAAACAAGTATTGACGAACTGCGTGAAGCTTTAGAAGCTGCCGTACACAGACAGCTTATGAGTGACGTTCCTTATGGCGTGTTACTTTCCGGTGGCTTGGATTCTTCTGTAACTTCTGCTATAGCAAAAAAGTATGCTGAAAAGCGTATCGAATCAGGAGATACCAAAGAAGCCTGGTGGCCACAATTACATTCTTTTGCTGTAGGTCTAGAAGGTTCTCCTGATCTAGCCGCTGCACAAAAAGTAGCAGATCATATTGGCACGGTTCACCATGAAATTAAGTTCACCATTCAAGAAGGTTTAGACGCTATTAGAGATGTTATCTATAAATTGGAAACCTATGACATTACTACAATCAGAGCTTCCACCCCTATGTACCTGATGGCGAGAGTGATCAAATCAATGGGTGTAAAGATGGTATTATCAGGAGAAGGTGCCGATGAGTTATTTGGAGGGTATTTATACTTTCATAAGGCTCCAAGTGCTGAAGAGTTTCACAAAGAGACTGTGCGTAAATTAGATAAACTTCACATGTATGACTGTCTAAGAGCCAATAAATCTTTGGCCGCTTGGGGAATTGAAGGCCGTGTTCCATTTTTAGATAAAGAGTTTATGGATGTTGCTATGCGCATAA
>Ga0316204_10001294_pt1 | contig 71404 bp, 64 predicted proteins | sample 6monrhotite_MG_2_FD_205661 | JGI IMG/M metagenome (GOLD analysis project Ga0316204, IMG submission 205661) | Microbial mat bacterial communities from mineral coupon in-situ incubated in ocean water Damariscotta River, Maine, United States -... | ecosystem: Environmental > Aquatic > Marine >...
AATTGCAAAAGATAATTTGATCTGATGGTGAGATAGGTCAGACCGGCTCACTCAAAACCTGTTACGCACATTGACTATTTAAAAGTCGGACGGATGATGAGGAGGGTGAGCGCAAATAACCATCAGGGCCAGGAAATAAAAAGTTTCCAAAAACAGGCCGGATATATGAGAGCAATGATTTTCTCTCACATCAATGATCAAATGTCTTGCAATCGGGGCGGGTCCATATATGGGCGTAGTTAGAACAATGCAGGAGCAATTGTCGAATGAAAAGTTTTGCGTTCACCTGGTTGGTGAATCAAAGTCTTGTCATATAGCCAAGTAAATCAAATGATTGTGCTATAAATCGTGGATCAACTGATTAATCTAGGATTATCTATATGTTCAACAATTACTCTTGCATTGTTCTATCTACAGCCATCGATGGCTTAGTTCTATTCTCCGTGCGAAGCCTCTGCAGAAGTGCGCAGATTGAGCAATGCAGGAGTAAATGCCGGTGTTCTGAAGCGAAATCTAAATCTAAACACGTCGAGTAGTTATAGAAGCAATTAATTTGTCCGTTTTTGAATAAATTATATTTCGACGACGGGGTATGCACCCTGCCGTCGACCAAAGGGGAGAACTTCGTTTCTCCCCTTTGGAAACCCCAATGGTTTTGTGCCCGTAGCAAGCTACGGGGAATTTAGATTAAATAATATAAATATCCTACCAATATACTATACTATATAGAGGTGAGTGAAAAGTGCCCGAAAATAGTTGGGACGCAGTTGTTAGAACTTACATTATCTCAAATAATGCTGGAAGCATAAGGGTGGCTGAATGGATAAAATGCAACATAGCCAATGGATGAAATTAACATTTCCAACCTTTCTCGCCCTCGCACTTTTTTTTGTTTCAATCACTAATTACCTTCTTTTCCATTTTTTAGCAGAGCTTTTTGCCGTTTTCATCGCATTCATGTGCGGCGTGGTGGCTTGGAATACCTACCCGTTTTCTCGAAACACATACATTATGTATATTGGTTGTGGTTACATATGGATAGGGGTGTTAGACCTTATTCACGCTGTGACATTTCCAGGAATGGGGTTGACAGAATTTGCTGGAATAAATCACACTGCTCAGATTTGGGTTGCAACGCGTTATCTTGAAGCGTTTGTTTTACTTACGTCAATATTTTTTATAAAGCGAATTATAAACCCATTAATTATTATATTCATATTTGCCTTTTTTTCGATCGCCATACTTATCAGTATTAACTTTAGTTTTTTCCCTTCTGCATTTATTGAAGGGGAGGGCTTAACAAGCTTTAAGATTCAAAGTGAATATATTGTTATTGTTATATTAATAATCACACTCGTACTTTTTCATATGAAAAGGCAAGTATTTGAGAGAACTATTTATTTGGGTGTGTCTTTCGCTATAGTTTGTACGGTATTTGGTGAAATTTGTTTCACACTTTATTCTGAACCAGATGATTTAGCAAACCTCTCAGGTCATATTCTTAAAATTTATTCTTATTGGTTTATCTATGTTGCTATTGTAAAAACAGCGTTGCTAGATCGTTTTTCATTAATGTCAAAAAGTTCTCGTACATTTGATGCAATTCCAGAATCAGTAGTTGTCATCGGGCAAGACGGCGTCATTCGAAATGCGAATATAGCAACATCAGAATATGCAGAAAAAGGTGTTGATGAAATAGTCGGTCAGCACGTCCATCCACTGTTTCATGATAGGAATATCGAAATTGAAAAGTGTGAGCTTTGTCAGGCAATACACAATGAAACACGATTTTTTACTGAATTGACTAAGCTTGAGAATAATAAGGTGAGATGGATTGATGTTACTTTGTCACCAACCTATGAAATTTCCCATATGTCTGGCGTTATTCAGGTAACTAAAGATATTACTAAACGTAAAAAAACGGAACTGGCTCTTATCGAAAAAGAGAAACATATCGATGACAGCAATAAAAAATTGCAATCGATTCTTTCAAATATGCAGGATTTGATTTTTCGTACTGACTTGGATGGAGTTATTAAATGGGTTTCGCGCGTTCCTACTGAGATTACGGGATATACAGAAGAGGATGTGCTCAATAAAAATATTCGAGATATCTATAAAATCCCAGAGCAGCGGGGTGAGTTCATTAATGCATTGAAAGAAAATGGAGGGAAAGTAAGTAACTACGAGATTGAATTGTTAAGCAAAGCTGGTCAGGTTATTTGGGTATCGGCAAATGCTCATTTAATTTATGATGGTAATGGAGATGCCAAAGGTATCGAGGGCTCAGTAAGGGATGTGACCGGTTTAAAAAAAGCAGAAAAAGAGTTAATTGCTTATAAAGATCATTTACAAGAATTGGTATCTGAGCAAACAATAGATCTTGTCGATGCCAGAGATCAAGCGCAGGCAGCAGAAAAAGCGATGTCTACTTTTCTCGCTAATATGTCACATGAATTAAGAACACCACTTCACGGTATACTGAGTTTTGCTAATTTTGGAATCAAGAAAATTGATAAGGTAGATAATGAGAAGTTACTTTTATACTTCTCACGAATTGAGCAGAGCGGTAAACAGTTATTACGTTTGTTAAATGATTTGCTCGATCTCTCAAAGCTAAGAGCAGGGAAAATGACTTATGAATATAGCTGTTTCAATCTGCAGGATGTAATATCAAAAGTTATTTTAGAGTTTTCCGGTTTGAATGAAGAGAAAGAGATTGAGATAATTTTAAAAAACGAGTGTGATGGACTGATGATTAACGCTGACAAAGATAAAATAGCACAGGTAATTCGAAATCTACTCTCAAATGCTTGGAAATTTTCTCCCAAACGTAGTGAAATTCATGTTCAAGTTAGCAGAGAAAATGGTTTTGTCATACTTCAAGTTACCGATGCCGGTATCGGTATTCCCGAACAAGAGCTACAAACTATATTTAATGCATTTGAACAGAGCAGTAAAACCTCGTTGAATGCTGGAGGAACCGGCTTAGGTCTACCAATTTGCAAAGAAATCATTGAACATGGGCACGATGGTTCGATTTGGGCGGAAAACGTAGAGCCGAACGGTGCTCGATTTATTGCAAAATTTACGGTTGATCAATAAGAGTATTAATTTCCCTGTTGAGTATACAACAAATGAATGTATAACATGTGAGTGCATAACTGGCCGATAAAAAATAGCGTTAGAAAGACAAATTAAATCTCTTCCTTTCAATAGTTGAGGTGCCACATCAGGTTAAGTTCATATAGACATTCTTTATAGGTTCTCCACTGCACGTTCATTACATAAACATTACCAAATGGTAACTGGTAATGTACCTAATGATCCCGATATTATAGACATATTGAAGGATCGAAAATCAATTACACACTTGATCTCTTCCCCTCTCGATTATAATTAGTAACAAATACTAACCGTCAAGTACAAGGAGTCAAAATGAATTGTAAACAACATACAAAACTTAGTTTGTTATTTGTGCTCTTATTTTCATTTCCAGCAGTTCATGCAATGAATATTGATAAAGCACTTGAGTATTATAGTGATTCGGGAACTCTAACATTTAATGCTCAAACGGGAGAGGCATTGTGGAACAAGAAATTTACTGCTGAAGACGGTTCCTCGCGAAGTTGTACGACTTGTCACGGTGAAAATTTACACAAATCCGGAAAACACAAAAAAACGGGTAAAAAAATTGAACCTATGGCATTGTCTGTAAATGCTGAGCGGTATACTAAAATGAAGAAGATAAAAAAATGGTTTAAACGAAACTGTAAATGGACAGTAGGACGTGAGTGCACTATGCAAGAGAAAGGCGATGTCTTAAAGTATTTATCACAGCTTAAGTAAAAAGGAGTTCCAAAATGAAATCATTTTCAACAGTCTTTTTATCAACTTTTTTACTCATTGGAGTAATATTCACAACGAACGCTGTTGCCGATTCTGATTCTGGCTACTGGTTTTTCTCGCGCGGAGATCAAGCCGGTGTTGCACCAGTGACGAATGCAAATTACAAAGAAGAGTGTGGCGCATGTCATTTTGCCTATCAACCGGGTTTGTTGCCTACGCGATCTTGGCAGAAGTTACTATCAGCAAAAGCATTAGAAGACCACTTCGGTGAAAATGCTGAACTTGATGAGGATACGCTAAAAGAGTTGTTAGACTATGCTATTAGTCAGGCGGCTGATAAATCCTCACATAAGCGCTCACGAAAAATGAATGCGTCTATAAAAACGGGTGAGACTCCGTTAAGAATTACTGAAGTATCCTATTTTAGAAAAGAGCATCGTGAGATTCCCAAGCGCTTAATTGCCGATAATGCAAAAGTTAAATCGTTAAGTAATTGTGATGCCTGCCATCAAAAAGCGGCAGAAGGTATTTTTGAAGAAGATACCATCAACATTCCAGGTCATGGCCGGTGGGATGACTAGGAGGTTGAGGTTTCAGAACGCCGCGATAGTTTGATAAACTCTCTGTGGAAGCCAGTTGTTTCACAGAGAGTTTATAACGAAGGTGATGTGTTATGGAGTATGTATTATTTGCGGTTGAGGCAGTTTTTGTCGCATTTATCATTGGTGTTTTTGTTTTCTACTTCCATTTGCGTCGCCAATCGAAACGGAAAAAAGAGCAAGGCTAATATTTATCGCTTATAGCAGAATTGTTCAATTAGTCCTTCAATTATACTGATCATCGGTTTCATTCGATCAAAAGCGATATATTCGTCGGGTTGATGAGCTTGATCAATATCTCCCGGACCGAGAATAATCGTATCAATACCTAGTTGTTGTAAATAAGGCCCTTCGGTACAAAAAGCGACCGAGCTGCATTTGTGATTTGTGAGCTTTTCGGATTCACAAACAATTGGCGAATCATGTGGTGTTAACAAAGGTGGTGTTCCTGGTGAGAGAGAGTTCAAGCTCCACTTAACTTTACGGTTTTTTAGCGCCTGATTGATATATTCTGAAAGCTCTTGTCGTAATTCTTCAATATTCATACCTGGCAGCGGCCTTAGATCGATATGTAGATCACAAGAGCCGCAAATCCGATTGGGATTGTCTCCACCGTGGATATGTCCCAAGTTAAGGGTTGGGATAGGTATCTCAAAGTGTCTATTATTATATCTTTTTTGTAGCGATTCCCGCCATTTCATGATTTTTCCAATCACTTCATGCATCGCTTCCATCGCATTTATACCAAGCGATGGATTACTGGAATGGCCCGATTGCCCGATGATCTGGATGGACTCCATCATCATGCCTTTGTGTGCATTAATCGGTTTAAGTCCGGTAGGCTCGCCGATAACCGCGTGTTTCACACTTGGGCATCCTCGATCAACTAACATGCGGGCACCTTCCATAGAACTCTCTTCGTCAGCTGTCGCCAGTATGAAAATAGGTTGCTCCAATTTGCTGATATCAATGTTTCTTACTGCATCAATAACTAAAGCAAAAAACGCCTTCATATCAGTAGTTCCAAGCCCATAAAAACGATTATTTTGTTCGTGTAATTGAAATGGGTCGTGACTCCAGCGCGCTGCATCGTAAGGGACTGTATCGGTATGGCCTGCAAACATAAGTCCTTGGCATTCCGGGTAAACTGGCCCTATGCTAGCGAGTAAATTTGCTTTATGCGGTTGCGAGGGTAATGGCATAATTTCTAGCTTAAAACCTAAATCCTCCAGCCAGTGCGAGAGCAAGTCGATTACCGCTTTATTGCTAATATCAAACTCTGGACTAACACTGCTCATCGAGGGCGTAGCGATGAGTTGTTGCAACATTTCCGTAATCGATAATGAGAATTTTTGCATGGTATTTCCGCAATGAATAACTGACTGATAGCGTCGAGTTTACCGCAATATTTGTTGCTAAGTTGCTTGAAATTAGAAAATTTGTCTATATATCTAAATAATAAGAGACAATAAATGTGATATAGGTAAAAGTTTTCTTTTTACCCACACAGATTGTGTTAACAATAGATAATATTGGACGTTATCAAAAGTAATCATTAACAAATTTTCAATATTTATTGAGAGAATAAACTGAAAGTAAAATAGTCAGGAAATCAGTTTGTTTTTTAAGCTAAGTAATTAAAGAATTTAGCAAAACCAGTCAAATTTTATAAGTTAAGGCATTGAATTTCGCTGATAAAGTTTGTCTAATAAAGTAGGTGTAGAGAGCAGTAATCGGAGTGAAAAATATGCGTAAATATAACCAGCCTGTAAGTGCCAAAGTGAAAGCGTTAAAAGCTGAGGAAGAGCAAAAAATGGCTAAATTGACATCGCTCTATTTTGTCAGTGCTTTAGCTGTTGGAGTGTTTGCGGTATTTATTCTTCCAAATTTATAGTCTTTAAACTAAACAAAAAAGCGCCATTGTTTTAAACAATGGCGCTTTTTTTTGTTTTGAAAATCTAGGCCGTGTTGATATTTCATTCTCGCCAATGCTGGAAACTTTTAGATGGAAAAACGTTCGAGTCCCCTGACCTAAACTCTTAGATCGCTTGCTGGGAATCTAAATCAGGTAAGGACTATAAAATTAATCTTGTTCTATGCCAGCCATCTTCCGGCAATTATCGTTGCATTGTTACTTAAAGAAACAAACGGTCCTACGCGAATCTTGTCACTATCGCGTACTGTCCAACATGGGGTTATTCCCGCTGCTGTAATTTTTTCTGCTGCCTTTTCTGTTAGCAAAATTTCTGCAGATGGATATGCGACTTTATCACCATACTCATCGTCATAATAGTAAACGGGTAATCGATCAATTTCATTTAACTGCCCTAGTTTGAATTGCCAGTTAAATTCGCTATAAGACGCAGCAAGGATATAGCTGATTGCCAAGCCGCCATTACTCCATAGGAAATTATTGTGCTGGGGAGATGGCATCTCCTCATACTCAAAGTTTTCAACACTGCCACCTTTGTTACCGTATGGAATTCGTAGCAGAAAGCGGGGATAACCAAGCGCTATATGATTACTGAGAGGAGAGTTTCGTAGTTCATTCCATTGCTTGGCCCATTCACTATCTAATACATGATTCCACGATTCGTAATCAGGTTGTTGCGCAATATCGTCGCACTCAAACAGTGTTGATGTTGCTTCGGCAATAAAGTTTGCATCACATTCTGCAGCATAGCTTGACAGGGTTTTTAATAGAGAAACGTCATCTGCGTGGCTACCAAATTGATAGTGTCCGAATATTACAGACCAGGACTTGTGACTATTTACTGAGTTATAAGGCTCAATAAGATTTCGATACAACTCTGAAGAAGGACCTTGCTTCGTCAACTCTTCAAGCAGCTGTGCTTTACTGATATCTGCAATGAATATTTTAAGTTTACTGTCAGTGACAAGTCGGCGAACCAAAAAATAGAGGCCACGCCATAGAGACTCTAGGGCCTGAAATTGTGAAGTATGTAGTATTTGGCTCATTTCATCCGAGACAGCTGCATCTGTAATTTTAATATATTCAGGCTGTTTTGGATTAGTCGCGGGTGTAATGTAAGGTGCAATTACATCGCGAATTATCTGTTGCGCAATGCCTGGTTGTGTATGCTGATTGTTGCTTTGCTGTTGTTCACTGCTATTTAAAATCGAGTCTAGCAGACTACCGGAGTTTTCATTAATTTCTGATTCTGCTGATACTTCTTCTACTTGTGTGGGTTGGGCTGCAAGTTCTGAATCAGTTTGACTCCACCGGTTTATCTCTTCTGCGGCATCAGCAAATGTATTGGTGTTAGATAGCCGGCGTTTTAACGACCTTAATTGGGAAAAGATATCTAGCGTGCTATAAAGATAGTCTGGTTCAAATTGATCAAGTTCAGTCAGTGTCAGGCGTTCATTAATTCGGGATAGATTTAAAACGGGAGAAATCCGCGCAAATATCTCGTCGAAATTATCTCGATCAACAGATATGGGCTTAAGCGGGGTTTTCTTTGAATTATCACCTGAAAAATTACCGAGTATTAAAAGATGAAATGGCATCTCTTTAGCGGTGGGTGTTGAATTCTTTTTGCTGTTTCCAATGTTTACACTATCCAGATTAATCGTGCTAAATGCCATATCTAGTCCTTATGGATTAATTAATTTGAGGCTGAAGTTAAAAGACTGCCTGCTTCGTTTAATAGTCGTTTGTAATCATCGAGAATCGTTAACAATACTGGGTGTTCAGCCGAAAAGTTAGTTTCAATTAAGTTGATCGCTTGTTGATACAGTTGATCAGAACGTTGATATAACTTTTGCCGGTGGTAGACAGAAGCAATTTTTGCCAACATTTGAGAATAGATAGGCGTGTTTTCACCAAGTTTATTTTTATAAATCGTCAGTGCCTGATTAAGTTTCTCTTCTGCTTCATCATATTTTTCTTTGAGAATGAAAATATCTGCCACTTTTGTTAATGAATCGGCGAGCAGTAGATGATTTTTATTTAAGCGAGATTCACGTATGGTTAGTGCTTTAAGGAACAACTTTTCTGCTTTTAAGAGTTCTTCATTTTGAAAAAGTAATGTCGCATAATTGTTTGCTGCTAAGGCGTAAAGAGGATGTTCATCTCCTACTGAAGCGTTAAGAATTTGTAATGCGCGAGTGAACAGTGCATCGGCTTTATCGAGTTTATTACTGTTCATGAAAAGGAACGCTTGATTGTTAATGTTTGTTGCATAATCTGGGTGATCGTTACCTAGCGAAGTAGCCAAAATATTTTCGGCTCTTTGATAAAGTGCTTCTGCCTTAGTATAGTCATTTAATCGCCGATGATAGATGGCTTGATTATTTAAGTTGTTCGCGATGAAGGGATGATCTTGATTAGTGGTAATATTAAAAATACGGGCGGAGTTGGTGTTCAGTTCTGCGGCTGTTTTCATGTCTCCCTGTTGTAAATAAAGGCCTGCTAGATTATTAATGCTTTCCGCCGTTTTTACGTTGGTTGCCCCAACAGATTCGGTAAAAATTGCAATCGCCTCTTCATAAAGCGGCATGGCTTGTTGATACTTACCATTGAGAGTCATGCGATCAGCAATATCATTTAAGCTGACTGCTACATCGAGATGTTTTTGGCCGAATAGTGAAATTCTCTCATCAAGCGCTTGCTTCTGGAAAACTGCTGCCGATTCATAGTTGCCCAACGCTGAAGCTAACAGTCCTTTTTCGTTTAGTAGCTGTGCATGTAAAGGATGTTGGTTTTTGCTGAAAGCTTTCACCGAGTTTTCCGCGCGCTTTAACATGTCGCTGGATTTTTTGTAGTCGGCCGTGATTCGATAGAGTTCACCTAGCGCAATATAACTGCGAATAAGATCTGGATGAGTTTTGGAGAGAAATTTTTTACGAATTTTTAGAATTCCTTCCTGCGCTTTTATGGCATTTCCGTAGTTGGCCTGCTCGGTATCGATTAGTGCTAAGCCGAACTTGTTATCAAGCATAACGACAAAGCCTGATTGAAAAAAGTGCTTGCGGGTCTGTTGTGATTGCAGATAAAACGACTCAGCGCTATTAAATTGTCCTAGTTGAAAATGGATGTCGGCTAATAGAGTCAGGTTAGATGCATAGCGTGGGTGTTTTTTACCAAATTTTAGTTTGTTTTGGTCTATGCTTTTGAGGATGGTTTTATGTGCTGTTTTAAAATTACCAGTGGCGAGTTGATAGCGGGCTAAACTATGTAGGGTATCAGAGATTTCCGGTGAGTTTTTAGGAAGATATTTTTTCTGAATTTTTAATGCGCCATTGAGCTGTTGATTTGCAAGCGTGTAATTGGCGAGGATAGTATTGATTTTACCCATTTGGTAGAGTGTATTTGCAATCACCAAATCATCGGCGTTTTTGTTAGCCTTTAAACTATCAGCTAAGGATTTAAATAGAGATAGTGCTTTTTGGTATCTGGCTTGGAGAAGATAGGCTTCCGCCAACTTTGATAAACCAGTAGTGTATTGGCTACTTTTAACCCCATATTCAATTTCGATAATGGTTAACATCTCTTCGTAGAGTTGTATGCCTTGCTGATATTCACCAAGTGTGACTTTGACATCCGCTAAATTGACGATTTTTGTGGTGATGAGTATATCTTCAGGGTCTAACGTTTTTCGCCAACCCTCAAGTGCTAAGGTGTAGTAGTGGTTTGCAGAAGAATAATTATTTTGTAATAAATATAACGCAGCTATTTCATCTAATAGGCTTAAACGTTTTGGATCATTGTTCTCTAATGTTAGCTCATAATTATCGAGAAGTTTTTTATAGATCTCTTCCGCTTTGCTGTATTTATTTCGTTTAATATAAACTTGCGCCAACTGTTGATAGTGTTTCTCAAGCACCGCATTTTCGGGCAATATGCTGCGCTCCCAAATGGCTGAGGCGCGTTCAAAACTGGCTTCAGCATTTTCATACTGTTTTGTCACATAGTAGTGCTCACCTAGTGCATTAATGTAAGTCGCAACATTAGGGTGATGTTTACCGAGAATATCGTTGTGTAGTGCAATGATGATATCAGTTTGTTCTGGATCTCTATCGATGGGCAGAGCAACCAAATAGTTTTGTTCGATGAGTTCGAGAATAGTGAGTTTCTTAGTGTGCTCGCTAATAGGAATCTGATTTGTTGTTGCGATAAGTAGATCAATAGCCGTAGGGTGAAATAGATTGATTTGATTAATCAGCGCCTGCCAAAATGAGACTATCCACAAATCTGCATGACGATCATTGTTCAGCAGCTTGCTTTTCACTAGTGCATCAACAAAGGTCAGTGCTTTTACCGAATCAAAAAACGCTTCTTCGCTGGTTGTTAAGGTAGATGCTTTGTTTTGGTAGTTATTGATCGATTGATGGAGTAGGAAATAGGCGCTACCCATAACCTCTTTTAATTGCTCATTGAACTCTCGGTTAGTGGATTTTGCTAATTTTTTAAATGCTTCAAGTTCGCGTTCGTTCAGTTCAGTTTCAAGTTCAGCGGGAATATCTTCTGTTACGGTCGGACTATCAATTTTCGGTATTTCTACACGTTCAATAACCTTGATCGGTGGAATCGGAGAGCTTATTTCTTGAGCAGCTTTTTCTGATTCATGCTTCTCTTTTGCAAAGTAGTAGATCGCAACGGTTGACGTAGCGAGCACTGCAGCAATGCTGAGAAATTTGATGGCTGGATTGGAGCCGATAATTGTAGACATATCAAAGGGATTTCCGTTAAAAATCTTTACCGACTAATGTATCACGAGATAGCATTAGGCGCATATTTTCTACAGAATATCCCTAATATTTGAACTAAAAATGTGCGTTTACGCGAGGAGGCCGCGATTGGAAGAAGTTATCCCATATTGCGGGTAATTTTTTTCTTCTGTTTCAAAAAAAATTTGCTGCGAGTTCTTGGGTTATGCTTTCTCGGTGCAGGTAGAGTTGCTGCTAATTCAATCGCTTGAGTTTTGTTAAGTTGCGCGGCACTAATTCCCCAATAGCGTTGAGATGCTGCTTCAATGCCATAAATACCAGGTCCAAACTCTGCGACATTGAGATATAGGGTTAAAATACGGCTCTTCTTAAGGTTTTGCTCCATAGCAAAAGTTAGCAGGAGTTCGTGCCATTTTCGCAGTGGATTACGTGAAGAGCTTAAGTAGTAATTTTTGACAGTTTGTTGGGTGATGGTAGATGCGCCATAAACGAAACGCTTTTGACTCCAGTTATACTCCATCGCTTTTTTGAATGCTTCTGTGTCGATTCCATCATGGGAAAAAAAGCGTGAATCTTCAGCAGTTAATGCAGCACGTACCATGTGATCAGGTATTTGTTGCCAACTGATAGGTGACCAACGCAGTTTTGGTAAGCTGCGATTCTGCCAACTTTTCCTCTCATAGTTCTCAATAAATGCTGATTTTATGATCGGTCCTTCCGCATACCATTTCCATTCAGGCCATATGGCGATTAAATAACCAATATCAATTAAGAAAACGAAAATGATAAGCCTGAAGGACCAGCGGAAAAAGAGCCTGACACGCGGGAATGCCTGCAAAAACTGTTGAGAAAGGAGTTCTATTTTCGATAAAAATGGAAATTTCTCTGAAAGCTTTGGTGACGATTTTTTTTTGCTTCTGCCAGTCATCTGTTTTTTTCGATTATGGTAACTCAATGGAGATTCGGTTTATCTATAGAAAACTTAACGCGATCAAATAATAAACAAATAGGTTTTAAGAAGATGATATTTGTTGATTTAGACTCAAGATAGATTTTCCCATGCCGACTCTACAGAGTACAAACAAAACAAATCATTTTGAGTATTTTTTAAATAGTTTAGCGTGAGGAAAGTAGTTTATGGCTAGCAAACCGTCAAACGGATCACAACGTGAAAACCTAATGAAGTCTGTTGATGAACGCACTAAACTTGCCGGCGCAAATCGTTTGGAAGTACTTCTCTTTAGCTTAGGCTTTGATAAAAACACTGGTCGCGAAGAGGTTTTTGGGATTAATGTCTTTAAAGTGCGAGAAGTGTTAAATGCACCGGAAATCACTCACGCGCCAGATATGCCTCCAGCGGTTGCTGGGTTGGTTAGCTTGCGCGGTGTAATGGTACCTGTGGTTAATGTTGCCAAGTTTTGCGGTATGCAAACTAAAGAAGAACCCAGTGTTCTTATTGTTACTGAATATAACAAACAGACACAAGCGCTCCTGGTTGATTCAGTCGAACATATTCTGCGTATGGAGTGGAATGAAATAAAAGTACCACCACCAATGCTTGCGCACCGTTTTGGCGGTTTGTTAACAGCGGTAACAGAAATCGAAGACAGTCGAATCGTCATGATACTTGATGTAGAGCGCGTGCTTTCTGAAACAGATCAGTTTGGTCATGATATTGATGAATTACAAGGCATCGATAAACTGGAAGGAGAGATGACAATTCTCTATGCCGATGATTCTTCCATGGCAAGAAAGCAAATTGAAAAAACATTAGCGCATCTGGGCGCGAGTTTTATAGCGACCAGAAACGGTAGTGAAGCATGGAATGCGCTCAATGAATTAAAAACGCGAGCCAGTGAAGCAGAAAAACCAATTACCGATTATGTTACTGGAGTATTAACTGATGTAGAAATGCCAGAAATGGACGGTTATGTTCTGACGAAAAAAATAAAGGCTGATCCGGTGTTACAGAGTTTACCCGTTTTAATGCACTCATCATTATCTGCTGATGCAAATGTTAGCATGGGTAAAGCAGTTGGTGCTGATATCTATGTGCCAAAATTTAGTTCCAAAGAGTTATCTGATGCATTAAAAGTGTTGAGTGAGAAACAGAAAAATAAATAGTAGATAGATGTCATTTTATCTTTGCTATTAACTCCTCTACAAAAACCTAGATTAATCAGTTGGACGTGTGTCTAGAATGCACCAACTATTAATCTAGGATAAAGCCTACCTTATTCTATATTCCATTTATTCTTATCCCGTTAACGAAGTATGCACGCTTATGCATTGTATTGATAACCGAAAGAGAAAGTTTCATTTCTCCCTATTGGTTCTCGGTATCCTTTGGGTGAATCAAGTCGGATTTGTATACGTAGTGAGGGGCAGAGTATTTAGTGTTATCTGATTCTTTATGCAGTTTACAGAACTGAGAAATTGGCTTCAGTACTTTTCAATTTTCAAAAAATGTAAATTTATACACACTTTTTCTTTGAATACACAGCAATATTTCATTGTTAGTTATTAAAGAATGACTAATTTTCTGCCGCCATGTAACTATGGAAAGAGATAGCCTCATGCACTGAGACGAGGAGTTTTTGACCAGTCGTTATGAAGTTATCTGGTACAGGACAAATTTAATTCACCAGAGATGAATCATACTATTTTATAAATGCACTATTTAGGAGCCGGGAGCTATATCAAATGAAATATCTAGCTAATTTAAAAATAGCAATCAAAATATGGATTATTGCAGGAGTTGCTTTAGTAGGGATGGCTGTCATATCTGCATTGTCTATTTTTGATATTAACGAACTTGAACATCAAATAGCTTCAATTGCTAAGTATGATATGCCTTTAACGAAAGAAGTGACATCAATCACTGAGCAACAGTTAGAGTTAGATGTCTTGCTAGAGAAGGCGTTACGTCTCGGGCCGGAAAAAAGTTCAAGTGAAGAAGCGCTCAATAAATATCAAGCGGTCGAGCATGAATTTGAAGTGATTGGCAAAGAGATTTTAGTACATATTGGCAATGCGAGCGCCATCATTGCTTCGCTATTAGAGACAGAAGCGCATGCTGATGACCTTGCTGAATTTCAAAAGCTCGGCGCTACATTAGGAGACATTGAAAAAGAGGTAATATCTTTTGAAGAACACACTCTTGAGATTATGCATCTTTTTGATAACGGCGAAGTTGAATTAGCGTTTGAAAAATCTCACGCGGTGGAAGAAGAGGCCACTAAGGTTGTTCACCATTTAGAAGAGTTTCTTACACATGTGGAAAATATTTCAGAGAAGCGTACTCAAGAAGCTGATGAAACAGCAATACAAGCGATGATTGCCATCGCAATTGTTGCAGCAATCTGCTTTTCACTAGTCGCTATCTTAGCATTCTTTGTTGGACAAGGAATTATTAAACCAATTAACCAAATGCTTGCGGCTTCACTAGACCTTAAAGATGGTGAAGGTGATCTAACACAACGCCTACCAGCTTTTGGTAAAGATGAAGTTGGTCAAACAGCAGATGCCTTCAATGGTTTTGTTGAGAGAATGCAGGGTGTAATGATCGAGGTTCGTAACTCGGTAGAAGGCATGACATCGGCGACTAGCCAAGTTAGTGCAACATCGCAAAGTTTGAGTCAAGGTGCATCTGAGCAGGCTAGTAGTATCGAAGAAACCTCTGCATCATTAGAGCAGATGTCTGCATCGATTGATCAAAACGCAGAAAACTCAAAAACCACTGACAATATCGCTACAGACGCAGCTAAAGAGGCATCTAAAGGTGGTGAGGCAGTGAATAACACCGTGAGTGCCATGAAACAAATTGCCGATAAGATCGGATTAATTGAAGATATTGCCTATAAAACAAATCTTCTTGCATTAAATGCAGCCATTGAAGCGGCGCGCGCAGGTGAACATGGTAAAGGTTTTGCGGTTGTCGCGGATGAAGTGAGAAAATTAGCGGAACGAAGCCAAATGTCGGCACAAGAAATTAATGAATTGTCTACTGAAAGTGTTCAGGTTGCTGAGCATGCAGGGAATCTGCTTGTAGAGCTGGTACCTAATATCAGTAAAACTGCTGATTTGGTTCAGGAGATTAGTGCATCCACCGAAGAACAATCATCTGGTGTTACACAAATTAATTCTGCTATTCGTCAGTTGGATTCTGTTTCTCAACAAAATGCCACAGCGTCAGAACAATTGGCTGCAACGGCAGAAGAGCTGAACGCGCAAGCTAATGACTTGTTAAGCCTTGTTGGTTACTTCAAGTTAGATCAAAACGTTGCCTAATTTTTGGGTGATGTGTTTTGTATCGATGGAAAAGTATTGAGTGTTATCTTGAGGAATAGACGTGCTAGATATAAATAATCGATATTTTTGGATACCAACAGGTGTTGGGGCAGTGCAGGGAGGCATTGTCCTTTGGTTGGGAACAACAACGGATTATATATTTGTTGCGTTAACTATCTTTGTTATAGCTGTCGTGTCAGGTTTTCTCCTTCACAAACATGAAACGGGGGTAACAACGAAGGGGAAAGGCAAGGTAAATTCTCAATATAAGGGCGATTTACCAGGAGAAGAACAAGATTTAACAAGTTCAGAAGATGAAGTATTGCATGAGATAGAAACTATGTCGGGAAAAGTTGTCACGATTATTACCCGACAAGTTGATAACTCTCGAGAGCAGATCGAAGTAGCGATTACCGATATGGCAAATCGATTTGCTGGGATTGTGGATAGAATCAACGAATCGAAAAAGTCTTCGCAAGATGTTTGTACTAATGCTAACACCGGCGAAACACAAGATATGAAAGATATATTCTCTGAAAGTCAGCAAGAATTGACAGCGCTTGTTGAAGGGATGAACGAGGCGACAATGGCGCGTAAAGATTCGTTAGAAAATTTGAAGCATTTAGCGGCAGGAACGGGCGATCTAAATACCATGGCTGAGGCGGTTGAACAAATTGCATCACAAACAAATCTACTTGCATTAAACGCAGCAATTGAAGCAGCACGTGCTGGTGAATTTGGTCGAGGGTTTGCGGTAGTGGCGGATGAAGTTAGAGAACTATCAGTTAAATCCGGAGATGCGGGTAAAAAAATCGCCGTAAAAGTAAAAGAGTTCAGCCAGTCAGTAGAGCGTACACTGGAAGAAGCCATGCATAGTATGGAAAAAGATTTGAAGCGCGAACAAGAGGGACGTCACGTTATTCAAAAAGTCATGTTGCAGTTACATGTGGTGACAGAAGGGCTTGCAAAATCGACTGATATTTTATCTCGGGAAAATGAAGGTATTGCATTAGAGATTAATGATTTGTTGGTTGCATTACAGTTTCAAGATAGGGTTAGTCAAATACTCATACACGCATGTGATGGATTACATGATTATGCGGAATATGTAGAACAGGGGAGAGGGAGTTCGGATATTAAAACTCAATCAGAACAATTTTTGGATAAACTAGAAAACAGTTATACCACAGATGAAGAGAGAAATATCCATCAAGGCGAGAAAGTCGATAATGCCAGTGATGGCGATTTGGAGTTCTTTTAGATCGTAAGGAAATCGATAAGAGGAGACAGAAATGTCAAAGACGATTTTAGTAGTAGATGATTCAGCATCTCTGCGCCAAGTAGTTTCGATTGCGTTAAAGGGAGGGGGATACGAAGTAATCGAAGGTTGTGATGGTCAAGATGGGTTGGATAAACTCAAAGGGAATAAAGTGCATCTAATTGTTAGCGATGTGAATATGCCAAATATGGATGGCTTAACAATGGTGAAAACCATTAAAGCTATGCCTGAATACAAGTTTACACCGGTGATTATGCTTACTACTGAATCTGGAGCAGATAAAAAGGCTGCAGGAAAAGAATATGGCGTGAGAGCATGGATGGTTAAACCGTTTAAACCTGATCAAATGCTCGACGCTATTTCAAAACTCCTCCCTGCATAAATTCGTGAACAGGAAACAGAATTATGAATGTTGTTCAAAAAGTAGAAGGCAGTTGTGAATTATCCGTTGATGGGGAACTTACTATCTATCGTGCAACTGAGCTTCACGAATTGTTAAAAGAGAAACAGGATCAATATCAAACCGTAAATCTTGATATGGAAAATGTTAGCGAAATAGATACCGCCTGTTTCCAAGTGCTGTTGCATCATAAACTGTCAGGCCTAGATAAAAATCGGAATTTGTCGGTAATTAATGCAAGCCAGCCTGTGTTAGATTTTTTTAAGACTTTTGGCGTTAGTGGCATATTTATCAATCACTAGAGAATTAACGATCAGTAATCCAAAGTAGGACGCATTATGAGTACACCAGAAGAGACGTTTAAACAGGAATGTGATGATTTGTTAGCAACCATGGAAGAGATGTTGCTACTGATGGAAAAAGAGCCGGAAAACCCAGAATACATCGCATCAGTTTTTCGTTCTATGCATACAATTAAAGGTACATCTGGTGTCTTTGGTTTTGAGGATGTTGTTGCATTTACTCATATCATGGAAAACTTGCTTGATAAGATGCGCGATGGGGAAATTGTTGCCAGCGACGAATTGATTGCTTTACTTCTCGACAGCGCAGATCACACCAAGACCTTAGTGGAACACGCGATAAATAATGAAAAAATCGATCCTAGTTTGCAGGAAAAAGAGTACGAGTTACGAGGCTTGCTTTGTAAATATATTGATTTTAAAGAATTAGAACCAGAAGAAGCAGAACCAGTCGATGAAGAGGTAGATTTTGGATCAGGGCCAACAGTAGAATCAGAGTGGTGGCATATCTCTCTACGTTACGATTACGATGTATTACAAAATGGTATGGACCCAAGTTCCTTTCTACTCTATCTAAACAAGATTGGAAAAATTGATTTGATTACAACGATGTTTGATCGTCTGCCTTTAGATGACACGTTTAATCCTGAGGAGTGTTATCTGGGGTTTGAAATAAACTACATATGCAGCCACAATAAACAAAAAATAGAACAGGTTTTTGAATTTGTTAGAGACATGTGTGAAATTCATATTCTTCCACCAAAAGCGAGTATCACACGTTATGCTGAGGTTATCAGCTCACTACCAGAAAGTAATATGGAAATTGGTGAGATGCTGGTGGCTAGTGGTGCCTTGACCCTGAATGAACTTGATGATGTATTAGAAGAACAAGATCGATTAGCGACAGAATCCGAAAACGCAGATGAAGCGCCAAAATTTGAAGAAATTCTGGTTGAACACAATTTGGTTCATCAAGAACTTGTTGATGCTGCGTTGCAAAGGAAAAACCAGGGTGAGGCGGACGCTAATAAGCCTAAACAACAAGTCGAAGAAAAATCAACTGAGCCTGTACAGGAGAAAGTAGCGGCAGCAACTGCTGTAGAAAAAACAAAATTTTCACCTGCAAGTCGTATTTTAAAAGTCGATGCAGAAAAACTGGATGGTCTGATTAATTTGGTTGGTGAGCTGGTAATTGCGGGAGCGACCACCAATATGATGGCAAATAAACTGAATGATGAATCCTTGATTGAGGCAGTTTCAAGTGTTAGTCACTTAGTCGAAGAGATTAGAGACAGTGCCTTGAATTTGCGTATGGTACAGATCGGTGAAACTTTCACCCGATTTAAGCGGGTTGTTAGGGATGTCAGTAAAGAACTTGGCAAAGATATCGAGTTGAATATTAGTGGTGCTGATACCGAGCTGGATAAAACAGTGGTTGAAAAAATATCTGATCCGCTTATGCATCTTGTGCGAAATGCAATGGATCATGGTATTGAACAGGGCTATGAACGGGAGAAGGCTGATAAACCACAACATGGAACATTGAGCTTAAATGCATATCACGATTCTGGCTTTATAGTTATTGAAGTGAAAGATGATGGTAAAGGCTTAGATAGAGAAAAAATTCTCGCTAAAGCTATGGAGAAAAACCTTATTTCTTCAGGACAGGTTTTAAGTGACCATGAAGTCTATAAATTAATTTTTGAACCGGGTTTTTCAACTGCGGAGAAGGTGACTAATCTTTCCGGTCGTGGTGTAGGCATGGATGTGGTTAAACAAAATATAGAAGCACTGCGAGGCACAGTCGATATTGATTCAGAAAAAGGTGTCGGCTCGACTGTTAGCATTCGTTTACCACTGACATTAGCAATAATTGATGGCTTCCTCGTAAAAGTTGGTGATTCGTCCTACGTTATTCCGTTAGATATGGTACACGAGTGTATCGATCTATCACCAGAAGATGGCGTGCATGAAGATACTCAAGGATATATTAATTTGCGTGGAGAAGTACTCCCTTTTATTCGATTACGTGACTATTTTAAAGAAGAAGGTAAGGAATCGCTGCATAAAAGTATTGTCGTCGTTCAGTTTGGTGATCAGAAAGCCGGCTTTGTCGTTGATGAATTATTGGGAGAGTTGCAAACGGTTATTAAACCACTGGGTAAAATATTGCAGAATTTGAAAGGTGTGAGTGGCGCAACAATTTTAGGCAGTGGTGCAGTTGCGGTCATTATCGATGTGCCAAATCTTATACAACGCGCTACCCGAGCATTACAACATGTAGATAGAGACAGTTTGCATGTCAATAATAGTGCTTCACTACATTAATCCTTCATGAGAAAGGGTGAAAAGAGAATATGCGGCATTTTTCATTATTAAAGATTAATACAAAGTTGATCATTGTTGTTTCACTGGTCTTGGGTGTTGTTTTCGGTGTAGTTAATTTTTCTGACGGCAAACGCATCGCTAGTTTTTCTATGCAGATAGATAATAACCATATTGTCTATCTCCAACAATTATCGGAATTGAAGGCACTTTCGTTAGGTGATTTTAATACTCAACTATTGCTGGATAAGATAAAAAAACTCGATCAATCAAAAAATCTATTTTCAAATAATATGGATTTGAATGAGCACTTATCAAATTTCTCTCAAAAAATTAATGACTATGAAACTCAGATTAATAACGTACATCTGGAAACAGGAGCAGAAATAGATTTGTTGTATAAGCTGCTTGCTGCCGGTCTTGCACTTGAGCCGTTGGTGCTTAATGATTTGCAAGTTTTAAATAAACAATTTGTAGCGAGCAGCAGTAGTCTGATGATGAATTCGTTGTTATTTGTAGCGCTATTATTTGTAATCTCAATAATATTAAAAACAACATTTGATCGCGCTCATGCAAAACCTATTGCGATGCTAAATCGTCAACTGAGATCCTTGATGAGAGTTGGCGATGAAGTTGAGGTCAACACTGAAGGTAATTATAAAGTACATGAAACAGAAGCCTTGACTAAAATGCTTATCAGCCAGGTTTCTAAAATATTAGAAGACGTGAAAAAGGGAATAAGTAGTTTATCCGATGCAGCAGCAAAGGTAGAGAGCAATGCGTCGACTTTAAGTCAATCCGCAAATGAGCAGGCATCCAGCATGGAGCAAACTACAGCTGCACTATCACAGTTAGCTGGTTCAATAAATCAAAATACAGAAAATGCTAAAAATACATCAACAATCGCAGTAGAAACGGCAAAACATGCTAATGAAGGTGGCACTGCAGTCAATGAAACAGTTGCAGCCATGCATCAAATATCCGACAAAATCGGAATGATTGAAGATATAGCCTACAAAACTAATTTATTGGCGCTTAATGCAGCGATCGAAGCAGCGCGGGCCGGCGAGCAGGGCAAAGGTTTTGCTGTTGTTGCTGATGAGGTGCGAAAGCTGGCAGAACGCAGTCAAACTGCAGCGCAAGAGATCAGTGAGCTTTCAGCCAGTAGCGTAAAAATTTCAGAAAATGCCGGAGAACTCATCGATAATATTGTACCTAACGTACAAAAAACAGCTGAATTAATTAGCGATATCAATGGCTCTTCAACAGAGCAGGCGAGCAGTGTTGGCCAAATTAACGCAGCGATGAACCAATTGGATAGCAGCGTAAATTTTGGTGCGAGAAATTCGGTTGAATTGTCCAGCATTGCGTCGGGTATGGGGGTTCAATTAAGGAATGTCAAATTGATTATAGAATCATTTGATGCCTCTGGATTTGACGCAATTGCGATAAGTCGTATGCGTCAGGTTGAGCCACAAAAGCTGGAGAAAAAGAATAAAAATACAGACAAGCCAAAGGTAAAAGCAGAACCAAAGAAAGCAACAAAGCCAAAAGCACTATTAAAGAGAGCAAAAGATAATAGTGGAGAAAGCAGTTTAAGCTCTGCTGTTAATAAAAATAGTATGTCAAGTCAAAGGTCGGGTGTTGCTAAATCGAGTTCTGCCCTTGATAAACAAAAAACATCTCCCAATCGTTTGTCGAATGTTAAGCAGAAACCTCAACAGACTCAAACAATCAATAAAAGTCCTGTTGAAGTAGAGAAGGTTGCGAAACCCACTAAAGTAACCGAAGAGGCGCTTATTCGCCCGAGAGTGGTAGCGTCTAAGAAAAATGACGATTCAATATTCGATGTGAAATTGAGTGATATAGAAAAAGATTATGTGAAGTTTTAACGGCAAGCGTACTAAGTTTAAATAAAAATTTCCGTTTATTGAGAGCAGTGATAACCAAACCCACAGGAGCAGGAGTATGACTGAGCAAGCATTAGCCACAGATGAATCCATGGTCGACGCACAGTCAGGTGACATCGAAGAGTTGGATAGAGAGGTGGAAAAGTATTTAACTTTTCGCGTTGAAGACAATATATTTGGCACTGAAGTTTATCGAATTCATGAAATTATTGAATATTGTCAAATAACGTATATTCCCATCACACATCAAAATGTAAGAGGTGTGATCAACCTGCGTGGTAATGTAGTTCCTGTTATTGATATGGCAGTGAGATTAGGAAAAGATCGTAGCGAAGTAAGCAAGCGAACCTGCATCATTATTGTTGGTATTGAGTACGATGGGGAAGAGATTGAATTAGGTTTTGTTGTTGATGAAATCAACGAAGTGCAAGATGTTTTTACCGATTGTATTCTACCCGCCCCGTCTTTTGGAGCAGAGATAAAGCCCGAGTTTATTAAAGGTATGTTAAAAAAAGAAGAACGATTTATAGTGCTGCTTCAACTGGAAGAGGTGCTTTCGGTTAGAGAGCTTTCTGAGTTAGTTGCTTTGGAAAGCGAGAGAAGCTAAGAGAGAAAAGATGTTAGCTAAAAAACAACATGTTCCCATTTCATCGGTTCCTAAAATTACCGATCGTGCCTTCGATGATTTTCGCACATTAATTTATGAACAAGCAGGGATTTCCCTTGCATCCAATAAACGTTCGTTGGTGGAAGGTCGGTTGGCCATTCGTGTTCGTCGATTGGAGATGAACAGCTATGAAGAATATCATAAGCATATTATTGATAGTGGCGATAAAAACGAACTTCAAGTTCTTGTCGATCTATTGACGACAAATGAGACATACTTTTTTCGTGAAGAACAGCATTTCGATTTTATGGCTACAGATATTCTTCCCAATGTCTCCAGTACTCAGCAGTTTAATGTTTGGAGTGCGGCGAGTTCAACAGGGCAAGAGGCATATACCATTGCTATGGTCTTGGCTGAGAAGTTAAAACTACATGGTTTATGGAAGATATTGGGTACCGACATTAATTCAAAAGTGTTGGCTGAAGCTCGCCTAGGGAGATACATTTTAGATCATAAGAATGTTATCCCTGAAGAATTAATGCATAGGTACTGTTTGAAAGGGGTTCGAAGTCAGGAAGGGATGGTTATGTTTGATCGAAAAGTCAAAGAACATCTCTCTTTTGAGCATCTGAATCTTATGGAGAATTTTCCAGGGTCCATGGCTAATTTTGATATCGTTTTTCTGCGTAATGTCATGATCTATTTTGATGACGAAACAAAAAAGAAATTGGTGAATAAGATCATCGAAAGAATTAAACCCGGTGGTTACTTTTTTATTGGTCATTCTGAGTCCTTAAATGGAATGACGGATAAGCTGAAAATAGTTAAACCATCGATCTATCTAAAATTATAGTTATGTCCACCAGAATAGTACTTAAACCTGGTGAGCTCTATTATGGTGATCAATTTGAGGAAGTATACACATTATTAGGGTCTTGTGTTGCGGCTGTGCTTTGGCATCCCAAGTATCATTTGTCCGGTATGTGTCACGTAGTTTATCCAGAAATAGGAGATGAGGATAACTACAGTTACGCAGAGAGTGCGATTCGCAAACTCTATAATGATGTTTGCAGTCGTTTAACTAATCCCAATGATTATCGTGTAGAAGTATTTGGCGGTGGGAATATGTTTCCCAATGTTTTTTCAGGTGGAGATAATACGATAGGTAACAAAAATACGGAAATAGTGACTCAACTTCTGTCCGAACTTGGATTTAAAATAAAAAATCGAGATGTCGGTGGAGTACAAGCGAGAAAAATTACATTGTTCCGCGATTCAGGAAAGATAGTTACCGTTTATGTCAAGGAAAATCCATATGATGAGTAGTTTGAAAAAAAAGATGGAAGTGTTGATTGTTGATGATTCTGCCGTAGTCAGGCAGGTTTTAGGCGAATTGATTACTTCGGATCCAGATTTGAACCTTATGGGCGCGGTAGCTGATCCAATTTTTGCGATGAAACGTATGGAAAGACAGTGGCCTGATGTCATTGTGCTAGATATAGAAATGCCGAGAATGGATGGTTTGACATTCTTAAAAAAAATCATGTCTGAAAGACCAACACCAGTAGTGATGTGTTCCAGTTTGGTTTCATCTTCTGCTGACCCGACTATGCAGGCGATGTCTTATGGTGCGGTTGATATTGTTTGTAAACCGAAGTTTCAGACGAAAAATCGAATAAGTGATGAAAACAAAGTGTTGCTGGACACGATAAAGTCTGCGGCAAAAGCAAAAAATCTAAAAAAAATAAATGCGAAATTCTTGAAAGCAGATGAAACTGGCGTGACCGCTCAGCAAAAATCTGCACCTTCAACACCTCAAAAATTGACGGCAGATGCAATTTTACAGAAGGCTTCTAAACAAGTGACCCAGAATACCAGCGGTATTATTGCCATTGGTACATCAACAGGTGGTACTCAAGCGCTAGAAGCTGTATTGACGCATCTGCAACCATCGAGTTGTGGTATGGTCGTTGTACAACATATGCCTGAACATTTTACCAAAGCATTTGCTGATCGATTAAATAGTCTTTGCGCGGTTGAGGTTTCAGAAGCAAAAGATGGTGATGTGGTCACAGCGGGGAAAGTGTTAATTGCTCCCGGCGGAAAACATATGACATTGAAACGGACGGGGATAAGCTATTTTGTTGAAGTTGTTGAAGGCCCATTAGTTAATCGACATCGACCATCGGTAGATGTACTTTTCCGTTCTGTGGCTAAACATGCAGGGAAAAATGCATTGGGAATAATAATGACAGGGATGGGCGATGATGGGGCCAGAGGGTTAAAGGAAATGCACGACTTTGGCGCTTATACCATAGGCCAGGATGAAAAGAGTTGTATCGTTTACGGTATGCCCAAAGAGGCATTTAAAGTTGGTGCAATTGATATGCAGATGCCGCTAGATAGTATTGCGCCGGCAATTATGAATTTCAGTGACAGGAAGCATTAAACCTAGATTAATCAGTTGATCCACGATTTATAGCACAATCATTTGATTTACTTGGCTATATGAAAAGACTTTGATTCACCAACCATGTGAACGCAAAACTTTTCATTACGCCAATCAAACTAACTGCTTGCACTCTAAATACGCGTCCAATTGATTAATCTAGGTTGAAACTTAAGCAAGTCATTGCATTCTTCTGTTACCGCCATTGACTAGTTTTGGAGAGTTCGAAATGAGTGTTGTAAAAACAAAGAATTCCTATTCAAGCGATCAGCAAGATCTGTCGCACAAATACCTGACTTTCCTGCTAGCGGATAAGCTATATGCAGTGAGCATTTTGAAGATTAAAGAAATTATTGAATACGGTACGGTTACACCTATTCCGACAATGCCTAGTTTTATCTGCGGTGCAATCAACATTCGTGGTGGTGCAGTGCCAGTTATTGATTTGATGCAACGTTTGGAAGGTGGCGGTAGTGAAATTGGAAAACGCTCTTGCATTGTTATTGTGGAATTGAAACATAATAATTGCAATATTAACGTTGGTATCATCGTCGATTCTGTTAATCGAGTAATGGACTTTACCGCAAACGAAATTGAACCGGCGCCTACATTTGGTGGATCAATCCGCACGGATTTTATTGAAGGTATGGGGAAGTCCAATGAAGATTTTATTATTATTCTAAATATTGATTCCGTGCTTTCTATGGAAGATCTCAATACCTTGATGGAGTCACATGGTGGTTCAGTAACAAAGGCTGATACTCCTGAATTTGAAACAGTCGATACGGTTAGTGCATCTTTGTCTAGAGCTTCATCAAATGTTGTTGCTGAGGAAAATAAAAGCGAATAATGAGTGCGCTTAGTCTGTCAACTGACGCTATAACGTTAGTGAAGATATCAGTTCTTCACCATACAGTTTTAGTGTTTTTAGCACTGATTTTTGTTTGTCACTAATCTCTGCCGATTGGAGATGCGAGTCAATAATAGCTGAAAATTCAGTGTAGTTGAGTGAAACAGAATCTGTGCTTAATAATTTATCACGACAATAATGTTGCCAATTTATTTTTTCTTCTTCTAATAGGTGTTCGGGATAGTTCCTTGCTCGGTATCTAAAATAGAGTAGGTCCAAGCGCTCATCTTCAAAATCAAAGCTTTTATCAATCAGGGATTCTGGTTTAAAAGAGTGTAGTTTTCTCATTAATGTTTTGTCGTATTCGCTAAAAAAAGCCCCGCTGTATAGTGCATAATCAGGATTTTCCTCATCCGGAAATGGATTGTCATCAAAAACTTCCACTAGCTTGTCCACAAGTTCTTCAGATTTTCTCAATTGTGTTAAATGTTTTAAGCATAAATCTTTATCGATCTGTAAACGCTGTTCGATTTTGTCGTCAAGTTTTGCTGGCACGACAATCGGACATTTATTGATGTGAATAGTTTTTAACGCAATGCGCGATTGGCCTTCCGCAAGTTCCGATGTGGGTGTATAAAGTCGTTTGCGAATATTTTCCGCATTCAGCGAAAGCAGTTCTGTTGGGTCTTGCCGTAAGTCATAAGTGACCACGCCATTGCTGTTACGCGGGTGCTGTATTAATGGAACAACTAATGTTGTGCAATGGATTTCAGCGGGAAACATTGATGAAGTGTGAAGCACAGGCTTCATATTATCCATATCCAACAGCTCTGCAACTTTTCGTTTGTTGCGGTGCTGGAATGCATAATCATATAAGCGCGGTTGTTTCTCTTTGATCAGTTTTGCCATGGCTATGGTTGCATAAACATCGGATAGTGCATCATGTGCTGAGTCATGGCTTATGCTATTAGCTTTTGTTAACTCTTCTAATCGAAAACTGGGCACACCTGTTTCACGTTCGGGCCATTCAATACCATCAGGACGAAGCGCATTGGTGACGCGAACCAGATCAATAATATCCCAGCGTGAATTACCGTTTTGCCATTCGCGCGCATAGGGATCATATAAGTTTCGATAGAGCGTGTAGCGTGTAAACTCGTCGTCAAAACGAATACTGTTATAACCGGCTACACAGGTGTTAGGTTGCGAGAACTCTTTGAGAATTTTGGCGATGAACGTTGTTTCAGGTAAGCCGTGTTTGGCTGCATGTTGTGGGGTAATTTCCGTGATTAGGCACGCTTCAGGATGCGGTAAAAAGTCTCTGGCAGGTTTGGCATATATGACTAGTGGTTCGCCGATGATGTTTAGATCTAGGTCTGTTCGGATTCCTGCAAACTGTGCAGGACGATCGGTTTTTGGATTAGCACCAAAGGTTTCATAGTCGTGCCAATAGATGGTGGGAGAATTATTAGATCGTTTAAATCCCATGCGAAATTAAATCCTTCTGTATGCTATTTGCACAAATTGCGCGCTATCTTTGTAATGCCTTGAGTTTACACTTGATTTACAAGACAATCCTTTAAAATATTAATGTTCATGCATATGTTATGGGCATTGTTTGGGCCATCATTCGGCAAACGAAATTAAGCGAATAGATTCAACAGAAATTCAGGATAAATAATGAGCGAAAAAACAACATCCATCCACGGTCTTTGGTCCAGCCGATGGGCGTTTATTCTAGCAGCAACTGGTTCCGCAGTTGGTCTTGGTAACATTTGGAAATTCCCCTATATCACCGGTGAAAATGGTGGGGGAGCTTTTGTACTTGTCTATCTTCTTTGTATTGCCATTGTGGGTATACCTATCATGATGACGGAAGTGATGATGGGTAGAAGAGGTCGAAGTACGCCAATTAACACCATGAAGCGGCTTGCGGTGGAGGCCGGAGCGCACAATGGCTGGAAAATAATCGGTTGGTCCGGCATGTTAGCGGGGTTTTTTATTCTCTCATTTTATAGCGTAATTGCCGGCTGGGCGCTTTCATATGTTTTGGCAACCATAAGCGGTACGTTTACAGGTGCCAGCGCTGAAGCTGTCGGTGAGCATTTTGGCGCATTGTTAGGTTCCCCCGGCTCGCTGCTATTTTGGCATACCTTATTTATGGTAATGACTATGATTGTCGTCTCTCGTGGAGTTGAGCATGGTTTGGAGAAAGCAGTTCGGTTTTTAATGCCGTCACTCTTCATACTGTTGCTCGTGATGGTTGGTTATGCCATGAGTATGGGGGAGTTTCTTCGTGGCGTGGAATTTCTCTTTAAACCTGATTTTTCTAAAATAACCCAAGAGGGTATTCTGGTTGCCATGGGGCACGCCTTTTTTACCTTAAGTTTGGGTATGGGGGCGATTATGATCTATGGTGCATATTTGCCAGAGGACGCTTCCATTGCCAAAACAAGTATAACGATTGCCGCAGCAGATACGACTGTCGCACTACTTGCCGGATTGGCAATTTTCCCCATTGTTTTTTCAAATGGTTTGGAACCTGGTGCTGGGCCTGGCCTTATTTTTCAAACGTTGCCTATTGCTTTTGGCCAAATGCCGGGAGGCCTGTTTTTTGGAACGCTATTTTTTATCCTACTCTCATTTGCTGCGTGGAGTTCTGCGATTTCTCTGATTGAACCTGCAGTTACCTGGTTAGTTGAAAATCGAGGAATGACTCGGTTAAAAGCTGCAGTGGTTGCAGGAATGGCCACTTGGTTATTAGGGATCGGCACAATTCTCTCGTTTAACGTAATGAGCGATGTAAAGATATTTGATAAGACATTTTTCGATCTGCTTGATTATCTTACTGCCAATATTATGTTACCTTTAGGCGGCTTTGCGATGGCTATATTTGCTGCGTGGCTAATGCCTAGGATTGCCAGTAAAGATGAATTGGGTATGGGAGATAGTATAGGCTATCGCGTGTGGATTTTTCTGGTGAAATACGTCACGCCCGTTAGTGTGATTTTTGTCTTCCTTTATGCCGTAGGTTTGATTGGCAAAAGTTAATCGTAAAAATTCTGAATCAATTATATTTCGACGACGGGGTATGCACCCCGCCGTCGACCAAAGGGGAGAACTTCGTTTCTCCCCTTTGGAAACCCCAATGGTTTTGTGCCCGTAGCAAGCTACGGGGAATTTAGATTAAATTTTAAATTAGTAAAGAAAGATGTATGACAGTAATAAATCGTAGTGCTCTTGTACCATTTTCCGCAGAGAGCATGTTTGATCTTGTTGATGATATTGAAGCGTACCCGCTATTTCTTCCGTGGTGTAAGTCAACCACTGTTTTCCTACGAGAAGGTAGTGATGTTGAGGCAGCAATTGAGATGTCAAAAGCTGGAATTAATAAGAGTTTTACCACTCGTAATATTTCGCATGACAAAGTTGCCATCGAGATGCGCTTAGTGGAAGGTCCGTTCCAGAGCTTGGAAGGGCGCTGGAGTTTTCAAACACTGAATGCAAGTGCGAGTAAAATTTCACTCGATATCGAGTTTGAGTTTTCCAATAAATTACTCAGTATGTCAATTGGCCCAGTATTCAGCCAGATATGTAATTCGTTGGTAAATGCTTTTGTCAGCAGGGCGCAGGAAGTTTATGGTCGATAAAATAGCGGTGGAAATTATTTATGCCACAGAAGGTCAACAGGATTTACTCGCTGTTGATGTAGAGCCGGGAACGACGGTAGAACAGTTAATTGAGTTTTCTGGGATTACTGAGAAGTATCCTGAAATTGATATTGCTAAAAACAATAAAGTCGGAATTTTTGGTAAATTAACAAAATTGAATACGGTACTTAGAGAGAAGGATAGGGTAGAGATATACCGCCCACTCATCGCCGACCCTAAAGAAGTTCGTCGCAAAAGAGCGGCAGAGGGTAAGCGAATGAAAAAAGGCGGCGGAGATGTGAAAGATGAGAAGTAGTTAGTTCTTCTCAATCTTTATTAATTTATCATCTTCAAAAAAGACTGACATATGCTTGTATTCGACGATTTTGCGTTCATCGCCAGGCTGTTTGGTAAAGACATAATCCCATCGGTTGGGATGGAAGGGATCTTGTATCAATGGCGTGCCGACAATAAAACGAACTTGTCGTTTACTAATCCCGACTTTTAATTGTTCAAGTGCTTCTTCTTTTATAATGTTGCCTTGTTGAACATCTAAACGATGGATAGTACATGCGCTTAAGCTAAGCACACAAATGGCAAGTAATGGTGTAAGATAATTATTTCGCATTGATTTAGTCAGGAATGTTAAACTGCGTCTATTTTAAACCTTTCTGACAGGTATTGGAAACTTGGATAAACAAAATTTAAAGCAGGCTGGACTAAAAGCGACTTTACCGCGGCTTAAAATCCTGGAAACTTTGGAAAATAATCCTGATGCACATATGAGTGCTGAAGATATATACAAAACCTTCATGGATAGTAATGATGTTGATATCGGTCTTGCGACTATTTATCGTGTTCTTACCCAATTTGAGTCAGCAGGTATTGTTTGTCGACACCGTTTTGAAGATGGTCGAGCGGTATTTGAACTCGATACAGGTAAACATCACGATCATATGGTTTGTATGCAATGTGGCGATGTCACCGAGTTTGTTGATGAGGTGATTGAATCGAGACAGCGCGAAATTGCAGCGAAAAGTGGTTTTCAGATGACTGATCATTGTCTTTATATTTATGGCATTTGCTCCGGGTGCCAGACCAAAGCGTAATGAGTTTTCTACATATTACCAATGGCAGTTCTGCAAAAAATATTATGCAGCAGGCAGGTATCTCCGGTGAAATAGTTACTTGGGATGATGTGTTGCATGAAGGGCCGGTGCCTGCAGGGTTGGCGCTTCCTGAGCTTTCAAAAATACGTGCGCAATTTATTGCTGATCAAGGCTGGGCTCCATTGAGTGAAGTTTTACGAAATTTTGAGAGCAGAGATAGTGCACTCTGTTCATTTCGAAATTACGATGCGTTAGTCTTATGGTTTGAACACGACCTTTATGATCAACTCCAGCTTATCCAAATATTGAACTGGCTGGCAACCGAGGATTTGGAAAATGTCGATATCAGACTGATCTGTGAAGCGTGTTATCTCGGTTGCATCACACCAAATGAAATGTCAGCGCTCCAAGAAAAAGCCGTTCCAATCAAGTATGAGCAAATTACTATCGCAACGGCCGCGTGGCAGGCCTTAACCCTGCCTGTCCCAAACGAATGGTTTAATTTGTTAGACCAAGACACAGACTGCCTACCGTTTTTAAAAGGTGCTGTACTTCGTTTGTTGGAAGAATATCCACATCTTGATACTGGGTTGAGCCTGACTCAGTTATACACACTAAAATCTATAGAGAAACAGTCAAAATCACCGAATGAAGTCTTTTCTTCTTACCAAAACTGTGAGGAGAGAAGGTTTATGGGGGATTCAACATTCTGGGGTTATCTTGCTCAAATGGTTTACAGTGAGCCTGCGTTAATCGAAGTTGCTGATGGGCAGCGTTTGACGTTAACACACAGTTCTTCACAGCAGTTACAAATTACCCAAGCTGGTAAAGAAGTATTGGCGGGGGAGAGAGTCTGGTCTGATCTCGTAAATATTGACAGGTGGATTGGGGGAGTTCATTTGCGAGCAGACAATCTTTGGTGTTGGGATAGCCAATCGCAAACGATTATTAAAAAATTAAAGTAGACCCTAAGGTTGCAAAAAATATTGTATTAAAAAGTTTTTAGGGCTTGCATAGCAGTGTTTTTAACCGATATTTTCTGAAACGTTAGGGTAGAAATAGTTACCCATAAAACGGCAACAAAGAATATTCTCAAAAATTGACACGTTGTGAGTATTCTTTATTCCCGACTTGTTAGTAGTTTGTTATTTTCGTCTTCTCCGCAGTACAGACAGTAATATTACAAAAAATCCGAAGTAGATAGAAATAGATCCTGCGCCTTTGCTTGTTGTTAACACATCCGGAGCGATTTTGATATTTTTTGGTACATCCGAATCTGCTTGGTTGTCATATGCTTGGGGGCCGACACCGCTGTTGTCTGTAGATAATTTAGGAATTCCAATTGCAATGGGGTCGTTAATAATGCCAATAGCATCGTTATTGTCGAAATCATCGTTATCCCGTAACACCAATTGTATGCGTTGAAGTTTGAGCCCACTAATTGTTGGGTGCCAAGTCCAATAGAAGTTTGCATAACTTTCTGTTGCACTATAACTACTCAATGTTCGCCAGCGGCCAAATTTATCGTATTTCCTAACTACCGCATCTGAAGGAAATAATGGCGTATCATGAGGGAACTCTATTAAAAGTTCGATGAATGTATCTCCGCCATTTACAACGGGAATGTTGTCAACACTAAAGAATAGTACGCCCATGGGGAAATTAAAATCCACATCTGATATCTGTGGAGATATTTCATTGTTGTTGACAACAATGACTGGACTGGTATTAGCGCCAGGTGCGACGCTGACGACTTCTACTGAAACCTCTTCGTAAACAGGGCCTGTTTGTGCGTTGATATGAATAGAAATCTCTGCAGTATTAGAAATTTCACCTGTAATGGTGTTGGTTGCGCGAAAGGTAAAACTATCAGTACCTGAAGCGTTGAGATCTGGGACGTAAGAAAACAGGCCATTCACATAATTCACACCGATATCGGTTGCTGTATATAAACCAACTTTTCCTTTAGTTGGCTGAGTCATTATCTCAAAGAGTAAATTTGTTGTTACTGTATAGTGGGTTCTTAAAACAGCTGTTAATGGGTTATCTTGTTCAATAGCATATACTTGATTGGATGCCAACAATGGCATATCTTCGAAAGCACCAATATCGCAGTTGGTTTCTGGGCGAACAATACCGCGTTGATCTAGTGTTGGGCAGTACCAATCACTAGCTCCGTTAGTTGCCGGGCTACCAACACCAGGCGCATAGCTAAGTAGATAGGAGCCGTTTTCAGCAAGTGCATTTAGCATCGGATTTGTATTAACAGAATCGCTTGTTTCAATAAAGTTGCAACTATTATCTACGTTGATATTGTTACCATAAGATATGATATTTGAATTTGGATGAATTTCACAGTATCCAACAATGGAATTTACAATGGATAGATCTATTTCTTTGTCGTCGTAGCGCCCACCAACCGCGATATCATGTCCGCCGAGGACACCAATATCTGAATCCCCGCATATTCCAAAGAAACCATCTCCACATCCGGCAGATGTTTTATCGATACCAGATGCAGTATTGGTAAGCAGAGTGACATTTGTTAATGTGATTTTTTGTTCTATTAGTGGGTTAGGCATTCCAACATAACCTTGTTTGTAATAAATTCCTCCGCCGGTTCGATTTGCATGGTTACCACTGATTGTAGTATTGATTATCGTTAAATCCCCTAGACCGTGATAAATACCTCCACCATCTGTAATCACCTGATGTCCAATAATTGCAGATTCTTTTATAGTGATATTCCCATAGGAGTAAATGCCACCACCAAGCATTGCGCCACCGGTTGGAACATTATCTTTTATTAATGTGCCTGATATAATTGCATCCCCACCGTTAATTGAAATACCAGCACCTGCACCATTTTGAACTTGTGTTCTATTGTTATATATCTGGCTGTTATTAATTTCTAAATATCCGACGGCATCGTAAAAGTCACCTTTCCCGGTGCCTTGCATATAAATACCTCCACCCATGCCGTGAGCATCGTTATCATATATATGCACATCGTTAAGTACGATTGCACCTTGAAATGAACGAATGCCTCCGCCATCAGTACCAAATGATGAAGTTTCTGAAATATATTCAAGACGAGTTTGACCACCCGTTACTGCGGTATTATTAAGTATGAGTTTGGCTCCATAATGCACATCAAAAACTCGATCACTCCCTCTACCATCGATAATTGTTTTGTCAGTGCCATCACCAACTATTGTGATGGTACCTTGAAGGATATCAAAATCACCGGCTAGATTTTCGTCTTCTGAGACATAAAAAGTAGAGGAACCAAAAGTTTTTTGTGTAGTGAGTTGTACTCGATATTCTTGCGTGTTTTCAGGTAAATAGATGATGTCATCTTCTGGGGTGAGGTTTGCTTCTTGAATTGCGGCACGTAAACTACAAGTCACTGGTGAGCCGGCATCTAAATCACAAATACCATCACCGGGATTGACATCAACATAATCCAAATAGTGTTCTACAGTAAATTCAGCGCTGATTGCATGTGTGGAATATAGGAGAGCTAGTAATGTAAACAGTTTTAATGTCATTGCTTTCAAAACGCTGTCCTTCCATAATTATTATGGTTTGATATATGGTTACATCTATCGGACTCCTGTTGCTGGGGGATAGATTAAGGGAAATTTAATGCGAAGATTATGGCGACTATCGTGATGTTCGTCACATTTTTTGGGATTATTCAGAAAGGGGAATAGGCTAAGCATATAGTTAAAAAGGGAGAGAAGTGAAAAAGCCGCACAACAATATGCGGCTTTATAAAATGTATCTATTTTTCTGTTTTAAAACGTAAAACCAGTTCTTGTAGCTGTTCTGACAGCGCATTGAAATTCTCTGCAACCTGGGTTGTTTGAACCGCAGCAGTCGCGGTATTCTCTGCCATATCACTAATGTTTGTAATATTTTGACTGATCTCGTTTGTGGTAACGGCTTGTTCTTCTGCGGCACTGGCTATTTGTGTATTGAGATCAGCAATTGTTGAAACTGAACTAACAATTTTATCTAATGCTTCGCGAGTTTCTGCGGCTTTTTCTACGCCGGTATGAGCCTGGGTTTTACCTTTTTCCATTGCACTTACTGCTTTGCGCGAACCAGACTGTAACTTGTCGATCATTGTTTCTATTTCAGTTGTTGATTCTTGAGTCCGACTAGCTAATGTTCGGACTTCATCTGCTACAACTGCAAAACCACGGCCTTGTTCACCTGCGCGAGCAGCTTCGATAGCTGCATTTAATGCAAGTAAATTTGTTTGCTCAGCAATGCTCTTTATTACATCCAAAATGGTGCTGATGTTTGCGCTATCACTTTCCAGTTCTTCGATAACGGCGGCAGCTTCATCTACTGTACTAGCGAGTTGTTGAATGGCATCGGTTGTGTGTAATACAACAGAACTGCCTTTTGTTGCTTCGACATTGGCATGCTGTGCTGCGCTTAGTGCATTTTCCGCACTTGCAGCAACTTCTTGCACTACCGCAGTCATTTCCGTAATTGCAGTGGCGACTTGAGCTGTTTCGTTTCGTTGTCTATCAATGTTAACACTACTCTCACGCGATACTGTTGAGACCTCAGTGGAAGATGACGCGAGTGTGTCTGATACACCACTCATTTTTTCGACTATTCCTGAAAAGGTTGTTGCCATGTGATTAAAACCTTTGGCAATGATCGACATCTCGTCTTTAGTTTTAATATGAACTCGGGCTGTGAGGTTGCCGTCTGAAAGTTTTTCTGTCGCTGTTACAATGGCATTGATTTCTTTTTTAATCGAAAAAAATAGCGCAGAGAAACAGTAAGTCACCATTAGCAAAACTCCAATGGCAATAGCAATACTTGCAAGTATTATCATATTTTTAAACTGAATGCGTTCGTTTAGTATTGCTTCAAAGCTCGGTTCGACTATGTCATAAAGCGCTAATGCGCTGGAGATAGATGATGACCCCATTTCGAAGAAAGTTTTACTATCAATATCGATTGTTCTAGTATTTATCAGGTTCTCTTTTACTTGGTTTTCAAACTTATGGGTTTCATCTGTATATGTTGCAAAAGTTGAACTTATTTTGTTTAAGTTGCTGTTTGAGTCGATGGCTGTTTTTAACCCACTTTTTAGTGAAGCGCCGTTGAATTCTACTCGATCAATTAAAATTGATAGTTGTAATTTTTGCTCGTTAGAAATAAATTTCTCGGCGGCGATCCCTGCGCCAACGCCACGAATAATACCAAGTTCATTTGCTAATACCGGAATGCGATTAACTAACACATCGCCTAAGTAATAACTATCAATGTCTGGGTCTAGTGTTATGCCTGAGGTATCTGCTACGTGTACGATAAGTTTTAACAAATCGTCAATCAAGTGTGAATGAACTGCGAAGTTCTCTTTTGCCTGGATGGCTAATGAGTTGGTTTTAATGTTGTTCCAGTCATTTTTTAGGCGAGTAAAAGAGGAAGTTGAATCGAGCGTGGCGTTGAGTTTTGCATCCGTTGAACTTAAGGTGGCAAAGGCATTGTCGATTTCTTTTCGTGCTTCAAAAATGCTGTTTTCAACGGTTATATTACCGTGTAAATAAGTATTGGTTAATCCTCTATGGATGGGTAGAAACTCTATGAGTGGACGAGTAGCTCGGTAGTACTCTAATCCCATACGTTCTTTTTCGAGGAAGTTAACTTCGTCTAGCTCTGATTTGATGATAATCCCACTCAACGTAACAACGGGGATTAAAATAACTAAAAATATCATGCCAAACTTCACGGAATAAGTGAGTTTTTCCATGAGAGCTATTGCGGGTTTTAATAATAAGTTCATAAAAGCACCAATCTGCCATAGTCAAGATATACGTGTGAGATTAGTAGCGGCAACCATGAATGATTGCTTTATACATGTTTTAAGAAAGGTTTTAATTTTGAGGAGTGAGTATTTCGGGAGGATTAGCGGGAGTTATGAAGCATCTCTTTTGCGTGCTTTTTGGTGGTTGAGGTCAAATTTAACCCGCCAATCATACGCGCAATTTCGATCTCCCTTTCTTCATTTTCCAATAAGTTGATTCTTGTTGTGACAGAGTTAGATTTGGTTTGTTTTTCCACAAGCCAATGCGTTTTTCCTTGGGCGGCAACTTGTGCTTGATGAGTGATGCAAATAATTTGTTTGCTGACGGCGAGTTCTCGTAAAAGCCTGCCGACAGTTTCGGCAATTCCACCACCGATGCCTACGTCAACTTCGTCAAATATGAGTGTAGGAATATTTGTTACGTTGGCAGAAACCACTTGAATGGCCAAACTAATACGAGACAATTCACCGCCCGATGCAACTTTTGCTAGTGGTTTATACGGACTTCCTGGATTAGTTTTAACGTTAAACGAGATTTTTTCATTGCCAAACGGGTGAGGGGTTGTCTCATCCAAAGGGATTAATTCAATTTCGAGGCTAGCTTCTTTCATTCCCAGTTGAGCCAAAATTTCTTTGCAGGCTTTTTGAAGTTTTTTCGCGGTGGTCGAGCGAGATTTTGTCAGTTTTTCTGCAAGTTTTTTATAGTGTTCGATGGCGTGAGCTATATCGCTTTCTAATTCGTCCAGCGTTTCTTCAGCGTTCAGTAACGGCTCTAATTCATTTTGTAGTTGAGTCAATGTCTGCGGAAGGTTCTCTGGTTCGCAACGATGTTTTCTCGCAGTATCTAGTAGTATTGCCATTCTTGTTTCGATGCGTTCAAACTGCTGACTATCAAAGAGCTCATCTGATGATTCATTGCGAAGAAAATCGATTGTTTCATCAAGATTGATGCTTGCGCTTTCCAAAAGAGAATTTGCTTCGGCAAACTCGGGTAATAATTCTGTAAGGTCGGAGATTTCCTGTTTGACCTTATCAAGTTCTACCACAATTGAGTTATCATTTAATCGGAGCAAATCGAGCGCAGTACTGATTGATTGCTGGATTTTATCTGCGTTGGCAATTTGTGCATGTTCTTTTGTTAATGTTTGCCACTCATTTTCATTGATCTGTAACTCTTCGAGTTCGTTAATCTGAAAGGAGAGAAAATCAATTCTGGAGGCACGTTCATCCGCCGCATTTTTCAAATAGTTATACTCTTTATTTAAATTATGCCAGCGGTCATGTGCAATTTTAATGTTTTCTACTGTGGGGTTGAGTTGGCCGTAACTATCCAACAATTGTCGCTGTTCATCTTGACGCAGTAACGACTGATGTTGATGTTGGCTATGAATATCGATGAGTTTTTCACTGAGTGTTTTAACGATTTGCAGCGGAACAGGGCGGCCATTAACATAAGCGCGCGAACCACCTTCGCTGGAGATTGTTCGACGAATAATACAATCATCTTCTTCGTCTAACTCATTTTCAATCAGCCAGCTTTTAACGTGAGGGAGATCTGCAAGAGAAAAACTTGCCGTGATATCGCTTCGCTTTGCTCCTGGCTTGACCATGCTAGCTTCCGCTCTATCACCGAGAGCAATTCCTAGCGCATCAATTGCAATTGATTTACCTGCGCCGGTTTCACCGGTAATCACAGTCATGTTTTGAGGAATATCGAGATCGAGGCTATCGATAATGGCAAAATTACGAATATTGAGTTGAGCTAGCATATGTTAAATCACTGGATTATCGTTCAGCTATTTTGCCACAACTTAACCCTAACGTTGCAAAAAATATCGGTTAAAAACCGCGTTACTGCTTTTATAGCAGCATATTATCGTTTTCACCCCATTTTTCTGGATTTCACTTAGAGTGACTAAGCTCAAACCAGAAAAACGACGTAAAAACACTACTATGCAAGCGCTAAAAGCTTTTTAATACAATATTTTTTGCAACGTTAGGGTTAGTAACACTGACTATGGAAAAATCGTGCATGGAGATTAATAAATCGCTGTTTACGGATGCCCGCCCCAGTGCAGCTTGGCGCGTAAAATTTCGTAATAACTGTAATCTTCTGGATGGATTAGGGTGATGTTGGCATCTAAGCGACTAATGGTTATTTTATCCCCAGCCATTAGGCCCAAATTGATTTGTCCGTCACAAGTGACCTGAGCGCGCGCGTGGCCAGAAGCACTGATTGTAAGATCAACAACGCTATTACCATCGATAACCAATGGTCGTTGGCTCAGTGTGTGTGGACAAATTGGCACTAAGACAAATGCATTAAGTGAGGGTTGAACAATAGGCCCGCCACCTGAGAGTGCATAAGCAGTGGAGCCAGTTGGTGTTGAGATGATTAAGCCATCTGAGCGCTGTTTATTGACATACAAACCGTCAATAACCGTTTCGAACTCCAGCATTCTTGCCTCTTCCCACTTGTGTACCACAACGTCGTTAAAGGCAATACTCTCATTAATCTCTTCACCGTCACGCATAATAGAAACATGCAGAAACATGCGCTGCTCTGAACGATATTTCCCGTCTAAAATGTCTGATAGCCGTTCGGTAATATGGGTGGCGGGTATATCTGTAAGAAAGCCCAGTGTACCCAAGTTTACTCCAACGACGGGTACGTCATATCTTGCTAATGAGCGTGCAGCACTCAATAGTGTTCCGTCACCACCTAATACGATGACCAAATCACACTGTTCACCCATCTCTTGACGACTTAACGTATCCGTATTGTGAAGCGGCGAAGCTTTTGAATTGTTGCTATCAACAAAGACTTTTAAGCCACGATCTTGCAAATAGTTGCACAGATTGCTCAGTGTTTCGCCAACGTCGGCATTGGGATTTTTTTTGCCAATTAGGCCAATAGTTTTAAATTTGCTTGCTTGATCGTTTATTGCTTGACTCATTGATTTCTCAACGTTAGAAAAATAGCAGTTGAAAGGACAAAAGCTTTAAGTGGTGAAAGTTGCGCCGTCGGGTTAGCGACAAGTTAGCATGAAGCTAAAGAGATGCCAAGAATATTAACGACTTGTGAGTTCCATTATTCGCGCGTTTGAGCTTTGTTTCATGGGCAAAGTGTTTAAAAATTTACGGGGAGTATGGTTTGTAAGTAAATTCGTCGTGGTATAGGCCTTGAAAATTACGAATAAAAATACATATAGGCTGTAACTTTCCAACTACTTGAAATCAGATTATTCAGTGACCGACAACGATAACGAAAAGAAATCATCGGTTGAGCTGAGCGAGCGCGCTCAAATATTGCTCAAAACGCTTGTCAGTAAATATATTGATGAAGGCCTACCTGTGGGCTCCAAAGCGTTAGTTGCTGAGTCCGGTTTGGATTTGAGTTCAGCAACAATTCGCAATGTACTCTCTGATTTGGAAAGCTTAGGTCTGATTCGTTCCCCGCATAAATCTGCTGGCCGAGTTCCCACAGACTTGGGTTACCGTCTGTTTGTGGATTCGTTAGTGACTGTGGAAAATTATCAAGAAGCTGAGATGGCGAAGATGAAGCAGCAACTCTCTTCTCAGCCTTCAACCAAAGACATCGCTTTCAGCGCTTCTGATCTACTCAGTGGTATGACGAACATGGCAAGCTTGGTTATGTTACCGCGTCGCTCTGATAATTCACTCCGGCATATTGAATTTCTTCCCCTGTCGGAAAATCGAATTCTCAGTATTGTGGTGGTCAATGAGAGTGAAGTAGAGAACCGAATAATTTACACCAAGCGCCCCTATGAACGGCATGAATTGGAGCAGATAGGGAATTTTTTAACGGCACGATTTGCCGGTAAAAATTTGCAGTCTGTGCGTTCTAATCTATTACGAGAGATGAAACAGGCAAAGTTTGAGATAAATTCGTTAATGGAAAGTTTGTTGGAGATGGCGGATCAACTCTTTCCAGAAGAAAAGAGTAATGAAGATTTATTGGTGACTGGAAAAACAAATCTTTTCACTCATCAGGAAATGGGTGATACGGAAAAGCTGAAGCAACTATTTGATGCCTTCAAACACCAAAAAGACGTATTAGAAATTCTAGATCAATGTTTGATTGCCCAAAACACTCAAATATACATTGGCTCTGAAACCGGTAATGATTTATTGGAAAGTTGCAGCATTGTTACCTCACCTTATACGGTAGAAGGTAAAGTTATTGGTTTTCTCGGTGTGATTGGTCCTACCCGTATGGCATACAATAAAATCATCCCCGCAGTTGATATCACCGCAAAATTATTCGGTTCGGTATTGGAATTTAAACAATAGTCCCCATATTGAAAGCAAATTCAAGAATTTAACCTTATTTAGTACAAGAGAACAACGTTTGAGCGAGGATTTTCAATGAGCGAAAACAAAGATATACAAGACGAAACCGTACAAAATAGCGTCGAAGACGTTACAGCAGTCGCAGAATCGGGTGAAATGAGCACCGAACAGCTGATGTTGGAATTTGAACAGCTAAAAGAAGCGGTGGAAAAAGCAGAGCAAAAAGCCAACGATAATTACGAATTGGCGCTTCGTGCCAAGGCCGATGCGGAAAATACCAAACGACGTTTGGAAAAAGATGTGGCTAACGCACATAAATTTGGTATTGAAAAGTTCGCACAAGAGCTTTTACCCGTTATTGATAGCTTAGAGATGGGGTTAGCAGCGCTAGCAGATGATGGCGCAACCATTGAAAAGTTTAAAGAAGGCAGCGAGATGACACATAAAATGTTCATTTCCGCTGTTGAAAAGTCCGGTGTCGAAGTGGTTAATCCGATCGGCGAAAAGTTTAGTCCCGATCTTCATCAAGCGATGAGCATGCAGGAAAACGCAGAAGTTGAACCAAATACGGTTCTTACAGTGGTTCAAAAAGGCTACACAATAAGCGGTCGCTTAATGCGCCCGGCGATGGTTATCGTATCCAAGGCATCTGAAAAGCCTAAAGATAATCAAATAGATGAAACAGTGTAACTGATATGGTTGATTTTTAAGATCACGCCCTTATATCAGTAGACAATACAAATTTTAAGTTTTAAGAACGGAGAAAATTCCATGGGTAAGATAATCGGTATTGACTTGGGAACAACAAATTCCTGTGTATCAGTAATGGAAGGTGATAGCGCACGCGTTATTGAAAATGCGGAAGGTGATCGTACAACACCATCAATTGTTGCATTTACTGATGATGGTGAAGTTATTGTAGGTCAACCAGCAAAACGTCAAGCAGTCACAAACCCGACAGATACATTTTTCGCGGTTAAGCGTTTGATTGGCCGTCGTTTTGAAGAAAAAGTTGTTCAAAAAGATATCGACCTTGTCCCTTATAAAATAGTAAAAGCCGATAATGGTGATGCCTGGGTTGAAGCAAAAGGCAAAAAAATGGCTGCGCCAGAAGTTTCAGCGCGTGTTTTGATGAAGATGAAAAAAACCGCTGAAGACTATTTGGGTGAAGAAGTGACAGAAGCAGTCATTACTGTTCCTGCATACTTCAATGATTCACAACGGCAAGCAACCAAAGATGCGGGTAAAATTGCAGGTTTGGATGTAAAACGAATTATCAATGAGCCAACAGCTGCTGCAGTTGCCTATGGAATGGATAAAAAAGAAGGCGATCGTAAGATCGTTGTTTATGACTTAGGTGGTGGTACATTCGATGTATCTATCATTGAAATCATTGAAATTGATGGTGAGCATCAGTTCGAAGTGTTGGCAACCAACGGTGATACATTCCTCGGTGGTGAAGATTTTGATACACGCCTTATCGATTATTTGGCTGAAGAGTTCAAAAAAGATAGTGGTATCGATCTTCAAAACGATCCATTAGCACTTCAACGCTTAAAAGAAGCGGCAGAAAAGGCAAAAATTGAGTTATCTTCAACACAACAAACTGAAGTAAACTTGCCGTACATCACTGCTGATGCATCAGGACCAAAACATTTAAATATCAAAGTAACGCGTGCGAAATTAGAATCATTGGTTGGTGATTTAGTTTCTCGTACCATTGAGCCTTGTAAAACGGCATTGGCTGATTCTGGATTAAACCTTTCAGAAATCGACGATGTTATTTTGGTTGGCGGTCAAACGCGTATGCCTAAAGTTCAAGAGGCAGTTAAAGAATATTTCGGAAAAGAAGCACGTCGTGATGTGAACCCAGATGAAGCTGTAGCAGTTGGTGCGGCGATTCAAGGTGGTGTATTAGGGGGTGATGTTAAAGATGTTCTACTTCTTGATGTAACACCGCTTTCATTGGGTATCGAAACAATGGGTGGTGTGATGACTAAACTCATTGAGAAAAATACTACTATCCCAACAAAAGCGAGCCAAACTTTTTCGACCGCTGAAAATAACCAAACAGCAGTTACCGTGCATGTATTACAAGGTGAGCGTGAGCAAGCTGCAGGTAATAAATCATTGGGTCGATTTGATCTACAAGATATTCCACCAGCACCACGTGGTGTGCCTCAAGTCGAAGTGTCATTTGATATTGACGCGAATGGCATTCTGAATGTATCTGCGAAAGATAAAGCGACAGGCAAAGAACAGTCTATTGTGATTAAAGCATCTAGTGGTCTATCTGATGATGAGATCGAGAACATGGTTAAAGATGCAGAAGCTCACGCAGATGAAGATAAAAAATTCCAAGAACTTGTTGCTGCACGAAACATGGCTGACAATATGATCTATGCAACTGAAAAGTCATTAACTGATTTAGCGGATCAGGTTGAAGCTGATGAGAAAAAGAATATTGAAGCAGCTATTGCTGATTTGAAAGAAGCAATGAAAGGTGATGATAAAGATACTATCGAAGCTAAAACAACAGCATTGACTGAAGCATCGGGTAAATTGGCAGAAAAAGCCTATGCGCAACAAGCGGCAGCGGGTGAAGGTGCGGCGGACGCAGCAGACGGAGATACCAATGCGAAGAAGAAAGATGGTAAAGCAGATGATGTGGTAGACGCCGATTTTGAAGAAGTAAAAGATAAATAACGAAGCTAATCGAGGCGTAAAGCGCCTGAGTTTGGTGATTATTCAGGCGCGGTTTTATCCGCGCCTGTTTGTTATATGAAGATTAACCTTTAACGGTAAGAGTGTTTAACTCTTGTTCAATGGTTTGGAATGATTTATGTCAAAACGTGACTACTACGAAATATTGGGTGTAGCAAAAAATGCTAGTAAAGATGAGCTAAAAAAATCTTATCGAAAACAGGCAATGAAATATCACCCAGACCGAAACCCAGATAACGCTGAAGCTGAAGCAAAGTTTAAAGAAGCAAAAGAAGCTTTTGATGTTCTCAGTGATGAGCAAAAACGTGCCGCTTATGATCAGTTTGGCCATGCTGGTGTTGATCAGATGGGCGGTGGTGGTCCTGGTGGTGGCTTCCATCAAGGGCAAGGTGGTTTTGGTGATGTATTTGGCGACATCTTTGGCGATATTTTTGGTGGTGGACGCGGTGGTGGTGGCCAACGTGTAAATCGAGGAGATGACCTTCGTTATAATCTCGACCTTAGCTTGGAAGATGCTGTTTCAGGAACAGAAGTTAAAATTCGTGTTCCTACTTTTGTTTCTTGTAAAACCTGTCATGGTTCTGGTGCTAAAAAAGGCAGCAAACCCAAGAAATGTGATACCTGTGCTGGCCATGGCCAAGTACGAATGCAACAAGGTTTTTTCTCCATTCAGCAAACGTGTCCTAAGTGTCACGGTAGTGGTGAGACCATTTCTGATCCTTGTAAAAAGTGTCATGGACAAGGTCGTGTTCAAGAGCATAAAACACTATCGGCAAAAATTCCTGCGGGAGTTGATACTGGCGATAGAATTCGCTTAGCGGGTGAAGGTGAAGCAGGAGAGCATGGTGGTCCATCAGGTGACCTCTATATTCACATAAATGTTAAAGATCACCCCATTTTTGTGCGGGAAGAAGAAAACCTCTATTGTGAAGTCCCTATTAGTATTTCTACAGCTGCATTAGGTGGTGAGTTAGAGGTACCAACTTTAGGTGGCAGAGTGAAACTGAAAATTCCTGAAGAAACACAAACCGGGAAGATGTTTCGCGTAAGAAGCAAGGGTGTTAAGCCTGTTCGTGGAGGTGCGATTGGTGATCTCTATTGTCGTGCGGTAGTTGAAACGCCTGTAAATCTTAATAGTGAACAAAAAGACCTATTACGAAAGTTTGAAGAGTCGTTGCATGGGGCTAAACATAATCCTCAATCACACTCCTGGCTGGATAAAGTGAAAGACTTTTTCGATGACATGAAAACCTAAATGTCAAAAATGCCGTGTTTTACACGGCATTTTTGTATCAATATTACGATTGATAGGATGCGCTTTTTGTATATCCATTGCCTCTGTGTAAATTATAAAATTAATTAAATAATCTTAATGACTGAAAAGAAAAAACTCGATAAAAATAAAGTTCTTGATCATATTATCAGGCTTGAAAGACGACGAAAGATTAAAAAATTTTCGATCATTGCTGCGTTTGTCGTGCTATTTGGTGTTCTTTATTCCTTCTCAGTGGTTATGAACTATGATCGGGTAAAGTTTAGCAATGAAGTCAACGCGATTATTGAAGCGGTTGAAGAAACCGAAAATGGAAATATTAAGCTCTCTTTGCGATTGCCATCGGACGAAATTGTGTCAACTACGGTTAATGCTACTCCTGGTAGCTTAACCAAAGAACAGGCAATCAAAGTATTAGAAGAAGAGCTAGCGAATGGGCAGATGCGCTATTCGTTAATTCTAGAATAATCAGTTGGCCACACGTTTAGAGTGCAAGCAGTTGGTTTGATTAGCGTAATGAAAAGTTTTGCGTTCACCTGGTTGGTGAATCAAACACTTTTCATATAGCTAAGTAAATCAAATGATTGTGCTATAAATTGTGGTTCAACTGATTAATCTAGGTTAATTGAAGAATAGATAGAAGGAATGAACAAGATGATCAGAGTTGCGGTGACTGGTGCAGCAGGAAGAATGGGACGCAGTTTAATGGAGGCGTGTGTCGAAACAGACGGATTAACATTATCTGCTGCGATTGTTCGCCCCGACAGTTCTTTAGTTGGTGCAAACGCTGGTGATCTCATCGGTGTGAAAGATCTCAATGTGGTTTGTGCTGATGAATTAGCAAAAGTTACCGATGATTTTGATGTGTTAATTGACTTCACATCACCAGATACAACTATGCAAAATTTGGCACTTTGTAAACAAGCAGGAAAGAAAATTGTTATCGGCACAACTGGTTTAAATGAAACACAAAAGCAAGCGATAGAAGAAGCAGGAAAAGAGATTGCTGTTGTTTTTGCACCAAATATGAGTGTTGGTGTAAACCTCTGTTTAAAATTATTAGAAACCGCGGCGAAGATCATGGGTGATGAATTTGATATTGAGATTGTTGAAGCTCACCATCGCCATAAAGTCGATGCGCCGTCTGGTACAGCACTACGTATGGGAGAAGTTGTTGCGGATGCCTTAGGCCGTGATCTTAACGAATGCGCTGTTTATGGCAGAGAAGGTAACACCGGTGAGCGGGATTCAAAAACTATCGGTTTTGAAACTATTCGTGCCGGTGATATTGTGGGTGAGCATACCGTGATGTTTGCTGGGATTGGTGAACGGGTTGAGATTACTCACAAAGCATCCAGTCGCATGACTTTTTCCAAAGGTTCTATGCGTGCAGCTGCCTGGTTAAAAGATAAAGCTAACGGGCTTTATGATATGAAGGATGTGTTGGGGTTAAAATAAACCAAAATCAAAATACAACAGAACCCTGTTTCAAAGAAATAAGAAACGCCTAGTTGATACCCTCAATAGGGCGTTTTTTTTGTAGTTGTAGCGCTTCTATTTCTTACGCTTTTATAAGTAATTTCTATTACTCCCCTCCTAAAACAACGTCATTACTCGCGCTTGAATAATGTTCACCTTTCAATGACAGCACCTTATTTTCAATATGGCGCGATTATTGGATTAACTTAATTTAAGTTAATGTATTCAAACTAAATATATGACAACAATAAAAATATTAATTAACTGGTTCAAGTATCTTTCTGAGTTGATTTTCAACGTAAATGCAAGAAAACACCTATGGAGCTTGATATATAGCGCCTATCTACCAACAAACGAAAAACAAGTTCTATTAAAGCGATTTTTTATTAATCCAACCAGCTATCTACCTGTTTGAACACTTCGTTCAGTGCAGTACTTATCAGTGGTTGAAAGCGTTCAATGATCGGGAAAATTTCTTGATAAGAATAAGAGTACGTTTTGAATGATAAACGAGAGTTTAGTTGAAAGTTATGGAGTTTGTGTAACTTCTATTTATAAATTAATTTAATAAGCTGTTTAAAAATATGCTGCTTAAGATAAAAAAGACAGATTGCCAGGAGGGTTGAAAAATGTACTTTGAGAACAAGGTTTCTTCCATTTTACAACAATTGCAGGTTGATAGTCCGCACGTTACAGGTGCTGTTTTGTTGTCAGAAGATGGGCTGCCTATTGTTAGCCAATTGCCTTCAGATTTGGAAGCGGAAAGTGTCGCAGGCATGAACTCCGTATTACATAACATTGGTGTAAATTCTAGCAATGAACTAAAAATAGGGGAGATTGAACAGCTAATGATTCGTGCAGAACATGGTTACATGGTTGTCAGTAGTGTCATTAACGGAACAATGCTTCTGGTTGTTACAGACGAAAAAGTGGTTCTCGGTTCAGTATTTCACTTTATGAAAAAGGCCGTCTCGAAAATTTCGAAGATAATGTGAATAAGCTCAGTAACAAATTTTTTCTAACAATTAAACCCATTGTATCAATGGTAAGGTGCATTGATGCCATCAACTACTCTATTTGAAAATAATAATCACAAAAATATTTTGTTGGAAGATTTTGGCCATGGTGAAGCAGTTCAAGCTAATCAACACATTATTGTTCATGAAGATGAAGCGATAATTCTAGACCCAGGCGGTCATAAAGTTTTTGCTAAAGCTTTGTCAGCCAGCAAAAAGGAGCTCGGTAAAGCAAGAATAAAATATTTGTTTTTCTCTCATCAAGATCCCGACATTGTTGCCGCGGCAAACGGTTGGTTAATGTCGACTGGGGCTACAGGATATGCTGCCGAAGTTTGGCGACGTTTTATTCCCCATTTTGGTGTTGATAAATTGGTTATAAATCAACTGAAAGGTATTCCTGATCGAGGAATGTATATTACGCTAGGCGGCGCTGAATTGGCTTTCTTGCCAGCTCACTATCTTCATTCTTGTGGTAATTTTCAGGTTTATGATTCCACATCAAAAATTTTATACTCCGGAGATCTTGGCGCGTCATTAGGCATGGAGTATTACGAGGTAGAAGATTTTGATTCACATCTTCAATATATGGAAGGTTTTCACCAGCGTTATATGAGTAGCAACCGCGCCATGAGAGCTTGGGCGAACATGGTTCGTGGGTTGGATATCGAGACAATCGCTCCCCAGCATGGTGCTCTATTTAAAGGCCAGGAGATGGTTCAGCGCTTTATTAATTGGTGTGAAAATTTGGAGTGTGGGGTGGATATCAATATGGATATGATTCAAATTCCAAGTCGTTAATTCTTTGTTAAAAGCGCACTCGCCTTAATCTATAGTCAGTTGTAGGAGACACTATGCGTATATCGCTATCAACTCGCTTATTGCATTTTTGTATGGTCTTTATTGTGGCTTATCAAATGATAAGTTCTTTATTAATGACAGTACCAGAACCAGGAAAACTAACGGGCATAGATACAACACTTTTCTATCTTCACGTTACAGTTTTTGGTTGGGCTGCAGTCATTGTGGGTGGTGTATATGCCATGTCCCGATTTTATGAAGCAAACGCCTGGGGTCGTTTGGTGCCATGGTTTTCCAAAAAATATCTGCAATTATTTTTTAAATCGGCCAAGAAGGAAGTGCCTGGCATATTTTCTGGGCATCTTGCCCCGCCGGAAGATAAAGGTGCATTAGCCGGTGCAGTACACGGCATTGGTTTTATTTTGCTGCTTTGCTTGGGTTTGTCGGGTCTATACGTTCTTTTGGGGCTGCGTTCTGACGGCACTATGTCAGAAGATGTATTAACCTTATTAAGTATGCATGAGATTTGCGGAATAATTGTTTGGGCTTTTCTCGCTGCGCATATTCTTATGACGCTTTATCATTTGATACTTGGCCAACGAAGAATATTGGATATTTTTCAACGTGGACGAATTCCCTGGAATTAAATAACCCTTGGAGCAATTAATGTTCTTTCGTTTTTTCAGAGAGCTAACAGTTCTATTAATGTTGTTGCCGTCTCTTTTATTGGCGAGTGATAATACACTCAAGCAGGGAGATGTTTTTCATGAGCCATTAGTGGGTATGGATTTCATTTATGTGGAGCCAGGTAGTTTTATGATGGGTAGCCCTGAAAACGAAATCAATCGTTATGACGATGAAGAGTTGCATAAGGTGCATATACAAAAAGGATTTTGGATAGGCAAGTTTGAAGTGACTATTGAGCAATTTGACCAATTCACCAAACTGACTAAATATTCTTTGATTAACGATAACGGATGGGGCAGAGAAAAACGACCGGCGATAAATGTGAAATGGTCAGATGCAAATGCATTTGCAAAATGGATGAGTAGTAAAACAGGTCATAAATATCGGCTGCCAACTGAAGCTGAATGGGAATATGTAGCAAGAGCGGGTACTACAACGTCATTCTCATTTGGTGATAATGAAGCCGATTTTCCAGAATACGCCTGGAATGGAAAGAATGCCAATAAACGAACTCACCCCGTAGGGCAAAAAAAATCGAACCCTTGGGGATTATATGATATTCACGGTAACGTTTGGGAGTGGACAGCATCTGCTTATGCAGAAGAGTATGACGGTAGTGAATTAAAGCAGGCGACGTTTATCGATAAAAAAGAGAAAGCCGTTGTACGCGGCGGTGCTTGGTATTTTTTGCCAAAAGGGATGCGCTCTGCGGATCGACGACTTTACGCTCCAGGTTTTCGTCTGCCTTATATTGGGTTTAGGCTAGTAAGAGAATAGTTATCCTCAGTTAATTTTCTATCTTACACAACTCCTTCAACTGTCAGGGCTAAATATAATTATTTAAGCGGTCTTAGAATTTCATCACTTCAGTGCTCTATGAGGGTGTAAACCGATTCAAGCCCACTTTCTAGTTTCTTATTGATATTGTTCAATTTTTTCAATCGAAATATGTTGTTATAAAATATCACTCTCTAAAATTCTAATAATGTTTTTGAATTATTTGTCATGTTTTCGTAGTCTTGCGGCAGCCAGGCGCATGAACATTCGTACTATGCGTTTTTTAGAAGTTACTTCAATGATGAGGGCTAACATGAATGCGATCAAGGGGTATTTTATAACTCAATAGTCATTTTCGACAACTGCTCCTGCGTCGCCTAAAGCGCCTACTGTTGGTGTTCTATCTCCTGCATTCATGCAAGTCGTAAGTGAAATCTAGAGAGTCAGTGCGAAAACGCTAGTATACTGCTATATAAGCATAAATTCGGTTTTTAATCGAAATTTTATGCAACGTTAGGGTTAATAAGTCTCCTATAATACATAATATGTTAAAGTATTCCTTTTGCTCTTTTATCCCTAGAATCATTCTATTTCTAATGTGTTTTTTAATATATTAAACCCCCCAATTTGGTTAATTGCTATGAAATTTCTGTTTACTATTTTGATAATCTTATTTTTGATGGGTTGTGAGCGAGATTCAGCTAATCCCAATAGTGATGCCTCTAAAGAGAACAAAATTGAGCTAATTGGTGGAGATATTGTGCATTTGAGGCTGGGCGATCAATATGTTGAACCTGGAATTAAAGTTAATGGACGTACTTTGCAGAATACTTCTGAAATTAATGTTGAAGGAATAGTTAATACGAATAAGTCCGGTTTGTATGTACTGAGTTACACCTTGAAAGATCACAAAGGTGAGGTGCTGTTACAAATTGAGAGAGTTATTTCTGTCTCTGATTTTGAGGCTAACGCTGATGAGTCAAATTCAGAAAGTTTAATTGGATATACACCGATTGAAGATGAAATTATTAACCATACTGATAGTGATTCATCAATAGAAGTAAATGCTCTAGACGAAAGCTCTGGGTTTAACGTTATTAAAAAAGATGTTGTTTATCGTGAAAATATTGGGAGTGATGATCTTTTGGAAGGTGATCAGTTAGAATCTCCTATCTATATTATTAATCTACATATTTCCGTTGATGCTGATCAAACAGTAAAAATATCATTACCTATACAGAATAATACTGAGCTGGATAATGATTCAATTACTGTCAATATCGATGTTAGCCACTTCGGCGTTAATCATACCGATGAAATTATTAGTGACGATCCACGAGATGGAAAATCTGCTGAAGACACGTTTAGTGATTTTTCAGAAAACGATGGCAAAGTTGAAAATGAATTTCCTGAAGCCGTTGTAGTAAATGGCGATGAAATGATAGAAGAAGTTGTAGAAGAAGTTGTAGAGGAAGTTGTAGAGGAAGTAACAGAGGAAGTAACAGAGGAAGTAACAGAGGAAGTAACAGAGGAAGTAACAGAGGAAGTAACAGAGGAAGTAACAGAGGAAGTAACAGAGGAAGTCGCGGTCAATCTCGGCAGCATAACACTAGTCGATTCAGCTCCCTATAGTAGTCATGGTCCTTCAATATTACCAGGGTTTAACTATGGAAATGCGTTGCAAATGTCTTGGTATTTTTACGAAGCGCAGAGATCCGGGCCACTACCTAAGTTTGATGGAGATCTTTCATTTTATGATCCACAAACAGGTGTGAAGTTACATGATGGTTATCTCAAAAACCGTATTCCTTGGCGTGGTGATTCAAGTGTAAACGATGGTGATGATGTGGGTGTCGATCTAACGGGGGGTTGGCACGATGCGGGTGATCACGTTAAGTTTGGATTACCTATGGCATATTCTACAAGTATATTGGCGTGGGGCGTTGTTGAATTTAAAAATGCGCTGCTAGAAAGCAATCAGCTGAATCGAGCAAAAGATAACTTACGATGGGCTGCTGATTATTTTGTAAAGGCACATGTGGCGCCAAACGAGTTTTATGGACAAGTTGGTCTTGGTGGAGTGGATCACTCAATCTGGGGACCACCTGAAGTTATGTCGCATGAGCGGCCTGCAGCTAAAATCGATATATCGCGCCCCGGTGCGGATCTCGCTGCGCAAACAGCAGCAGCGCTTGCCGCTAGCTATTTTGTATTCCGTGATGATGAGCCAGTGTATGCTGATGTTCTTTTACAGCACGCTATCGATTTATATGAATTTGCCTGGAATACGCAGGGGACTCGTTATTCGAACTCCATCGCAGACGCGGCAAGTTTTTATCGATCAACTGCGGGTGATAAAGACGATTTACCTTTCGCAGCTGTTTGGTTATATAAAGCAACAAAAAATCCACGTTATCTCCATAATGCTGAAAGTCTCTATACACCAATAGCTGATCGTGCAGGGCACAAAGGTTGGACTCTGGTTTGGGATGATGTGCGTTATGCAGTATATGTTTTGATGGCGCAACTCTATTCGGATCCCGATTATGTGAAAGATTCATTGATCACTAATGAGAGGGTAGATGGTTATTACGACTACCATTTACATGCACAAAACTTTTTTAACCATTGGTTACACCATATAGATCGTACCCCCGGTGGTATGGCGTGGCTGACTTCATGGGGGTCTGCTCGATATCCTATGTCTACCGCATTTATTGCGATGGTGTACAGAAAACATTTGCAATCAATTGGTGTGGGGGAATATTTACAGGAAAACTACCTCAGGTTTGCCACTGAGCAAACTAACTATATGCTTGGTGATAATCCACTTGGAATGAGTTATATGGTGGGTTTTGGTGAAAACTATTCACAAGTTGCACACCACAGAGCTTCACATGGTTCAACAACAAATAGCATAAGTAACCCAACTATACCGCGCCATATTTTATACGGTGCATTGGCTGGAGGTCCCAACGCGAATGATAGTTATACAACAAATAGAAGCACATATGCGATGACTGAAGTGGCAACCGATATGAATGCGGGCTTTAATGGGGTGTTAGCAAGTTTGGTTGATGCATATGGCATCGAAGGAAATGAGCCTGATCCCGATTTTCCACCAACCGTACCTGATTATTTAGAAATTTATCCAAAAGCAAAATTACAAACTCAGCAACCATCAGAGTTAGGCACCGGGGTGATAGTTACTCTCGTGAACGAAAGCGCCTATCCACCTCGATATTCTGATGGATATAAAATTCGATACTTTGTGGATCTGTCTGAAATATTTAATCTCGGTTATACACCCGATGATCTCGTGGTCGATGTTTATCAAGGTACAGGCTATGGTGAAGGAGTTAGTTTTCATCGGTGGAAAGATTCAGCTTATATATATTATATCGAAGCTTCATTAGCCGGAGAGGTTGTCACACCGTTGGGTAATGATAAAAAAATACGTGTGGTCGAATTTTTGTTGCGACTTCCGTGGGTTGAGCGCGGCTGGAATCCGGATAACGATCCATCGTACGCTGATTTAATTCCGGGTGAAGTAGTCGTAACAGATAAAATAGTCATATACGATACTAATCTTCCCGAAACAGAGCAGCTTATATGGGGAGTGGAGCCAGCGCAGGGTGTTAGATTTGGTGAAGTTCCACCACCTGGTAGCGGTGAACTAACTGAGCAAGCTACTCTGTCAATTGACGTTACATCTTATGTCTACAATGAATGGGATGGTGGAACCTGTGTGCGCTTTACTGTAACCAATACCGACGAGCGAATGGGTGAGCCGGGAAGTTTTCAATTTCTATTTCCAGTGAAAGCAGAGTTTTCAAATTTTTGGAACGGCACGATCACACGAGAAGGCGATATCGTTACTGTAGAAACAGCAAACATTGGTGATCTGGAACCGGGAGCGAGTTCAGATAATATCGGCTATTGCGCAAATACAAATAGTCATCCAGTCATGGATGTTGAAACGGGTATACTTGACGAGGTTGTGCTGGACCCTATAATCACCGAGCCAGAAGTACCTATTGAGGTAGCAGGTTTTGATATCGTGCCAGATGTTTATACAGAGTGGAAAAGCGGTAGCTGTGTTAAATTCAATGTGACAAACAGCAGTTCAATCGAGGCTGTACTGTCGGGTTTTTCGTTTGATCTACCTAAGTCTGCGTTCACCACAACATGGAATGGGGTTTTTGTACGCGATGGTTATCGAGTGAGTGTCGAATTGATAAATGCACCGTTAATGGTTGCCGGCGAAACATTTAATAACGTCGGTTATTGTGTAGATACAAACGTACACCCTACTATGCACGGTAGGTGATCTGCTTTTTATAGAGACAGCAAACTTAAACTGAAATAGTAGGTGGATATGCTGATGCTTATCCACCTGCAACGGCTTAGCTCATTTGTTTGTAGTATCCCTTGTGATTGAGTGGACAAAACTCATTTCATTTAGCGACTGCTGTTCACACGTTTATGAAAGTGAAATTAATGGGATGAGTTATGGGTAGTTTACGCCATTACTTGCTTTATTGATTAACACTGCTGTACGTATGGTAACAGCTGCAGTGACTAAACCTGCGATTGCAACGAAGTACTCAAGTGATTGCAGTAATTCATTCTCTTCCTTCATTCCAACAACGCTGAAAAAAATCGCGGCATAAAACCCAAGCCCCATAAGGAGTATGTAGAGCGCGCTGTCTACACTTGCGATTCGGCGTTGTGTAATGTTATTCACCGCATATGCTTTTAATGTATCACTTTTTTTATCGAGCCTTCCTGCAATAAAAACCTCATCGCCTTGTGATACCACTTTATTCAGAGCAGGATGCAAGCTGACTTTTTTATTGTCGATACTACAAGTGGCTGAGCCTTTTTGATCTTCAGTGGCTAAGTTCTCAATTTGGCCACGTTGAAACACTAATCCCATCATTTACCCCCTAGAGTTTTCAGCGGTCTAGTATAGGGCATAGATTAAAATAAGAGATGTTTTATTTGCAAATATGAAGGAATAAATCGCCATTTAGTTTGTTATTTGATCGTTTTTGCTTTGTCCCATGATGCTTATTTGAATTGGTGTAGCAGTGTAATTTGTCATCTATGTCGTTCTGTAAGGATATACAAAATTTACATTTCGTGAAAATGAATATACAAATTATTATGAATGAGTAGAGAGTTCGCTATTTTAGCTTATCTTTCTCTAAGCGGAATTCGGCCGAGAGCTATTTGGAACCGATCCACACAGAATGCTTTCTAATTTATCGCTAGAGGCTGTACGAGATAGAAAATCTGCTCGGCAACCGCTCCTGCGTCGCCTAAAGCGCCTACTGTTGGTGCTCTATCTTCTGCGTCCATGCAGTCGTGTGGAAAATTTATTTTTGGCATATTTTCAGATTCTTTTCAGCGTATATTCTAACGTTGCATAAGATATTGGAGCTAAAAACTTATAGAACTGCTGTAGAAGCAGCAATGCGATTTTTAATCGAAATTCTATGCAACGTTAGGGTTTAGCTGCGGCTATTAAATTCAAGTGATCAAAAAATTTGTTTTAAAATGATTTTCCCTCGCTACGATTCATATTTTCGGACCGGCTCCGAGTGTTAATCGTGCTTGTTTTCCAATCAATTAATCACATTGTTAGCGTAAATTTAATTTTCCTTCAGAAACGCTTAACGTTTTTCATAACATAATTAAAAAGTAGTTTGTTGAATTTAAGAAGGATCTTTATTAATGGAATTTTGTAGAATCAAAAATGATGCGGCTGAAATAGATATTGTTGATTGGAATAAGTTAATTGAAAGCACTAAAAATTTAGAAAAGATGCCAGATACTAATAGCATTGATCCTTTGACGAATGAAGAAATTATTTTTTCAAGTGAAGGAAAGGCTTATTATATTGAAAATAGCGAAAAAGTTGGGAATATAAATTTTGAAAACGGTGTATTGTTGACCAACGCGGTTCCTATTTCTGTTTGTGAAAAAATTGCAAAATCACTTGATGCTAAAGTTTATGAAGATGAGTTTCTCTAAGAGATGTCATTTGGCGAATAATAACAAACTAAAAGTGCTCAATTATTACAAATAAATTGCGCTTTTTCGTTTGTTATTACCTCGCCTAAGAGCGCCTACTTTTGGTGTTCTCATTTCACTTCCTAACTTAATCAAAGCTTCCTTAGAATTGTAAATGCCTACCCGTTGTATCCAACTGCTCCATAAACGGTACTATTGTTTCTTAATTGTGCAAATCTTATAGACACTTCTTCACCAGAAAATTCACCAAGGCCTAAATTAATCATCCAATGATCGCTTGGTTTATAAAAGGCATTAACGCAAACTCATCACGGGTGATGCCCATAAAAATAAAGCCATGCAGTCCCATCTTCTTTTTGATTTCGTTGTGATAAATCCGTACCGGTTCATCGTTGGAGAGCATTGCCTCGGGATCGACATCCACTTCAACAAAAGGAAATGCAGTAGCAAGAAGTAGGGTAACGACACCGATCAGCCAAAAGGTAGTCTTGGGGGAAATTATTGATCTGATAACAGTTTGTTTGTACACGCTGGTTGTCTTTAGTCTGGTGGGAGTTTGGCTGGTATGAAATCATTCCCAGGGGGGATTCCCGAAAGTTGATTATTTGAATATAATAATAAGCTAATGCTGTATTCATGAGATATGAGAAACACAATAATCTATGCCGTTCTCATGTTGTCAGTGGAGTGTTTATATCCGTGTAAGTGATGGGAAGGTCTGGATTTATTTGGATGAGGGTCGCCAAAATTTTCAAACATGGACTATAATTAGAAATTATGGATGACGCTTCAAATACTTGGCTGGAGTTGCTAAGTATTATGCGACTATTACTTAAAGGAATTAATAATAAGTCTCGGAAAGCTATAATTACTCAATGTGGGTAATAATTGGTATGAAAAATGAGCAGTGATTGATTGGGAATTTGATGTTGCTTGTGATCTTCTTCACAAGCAACCCCAGATTCAGCCAAGTAAAATAAATTTAAATCATTTACCGAACCTAGAGACAAAACCATGTATACCGAATACTTTGGATTAAAAGAATTTCCTTTTAGCCTCGCCTCTGATCCTCGATTTCTTTATTTAAGCCCTGATCATGCCAGAGTACAGGCTTATATGGAATATGCGATTAATATTCAGGACAGCTTCGTAGTTCTCACTGGTGAGATCGGTGCAGGCAAAACCACTCTCGTTAACGATACCATGGCGAGAAATGCGAAGGATCATTACCTAGTCAGAATACAAGCGACGAACCTTAATGCGAATGAGTTCTTACAAGTATTATTGCTAGAGTTTGGAATTGAGCCGTATCAGTTTTCTAAAGTACAAATGTTACAAACACTGAAGGAGTTTTTGCTGGGGCAATTTCGTCAAGGTAAAAAAGTATTTCTCATAATTGATGAAGCGCAAAAGCTCGATAAGAAAACACTGGAGAGTATTCGTTATCTTTCAGATATGGAGATCGGCAGTTTTAAACCGCTTGGTGTCATTTTGGTTGGTCAGCCAGAACTGAACAAACTCATTGATGGGCCTGATATGGAACATATTCGTCAACGCATTCGTCTACGTTTTCATATTAAGTCATTGGATAACTCAGAGGTTGTAAACTATATTAAACACCGTTTAAAGGTAGCAGGCGCTAAAAATATCGATATTTTTGATAGTGAGTGTATTTCGATGATTCAGCAATATAGCCACGGCTGCTTACGATTGATTAATACCCTCTGCGATTATTCGTTAATGCATTGCTACACTGAGAAGTTAAAAAAGGTTACTCCTTGGGTGATTCAGAAAGCAGCAAATGAATTAGGCTGGGAACCGTTTGAAAAACAATATGCACATAAAAAAGATGTCACACGTTTTAATGCCTTCGAGCCTGTGAAGCAAAGTGGGCATCCAAAGCTAACCATAAAAAAACAGGGTAAGTTTGTTGCTGAGTATGACTTAAGTAAAGAGTGTGTTTCTATTGGTCGCCACGCTGAAAACGATATTCCGTTAGAAGATCATAAAGCTAGCCGCTATCATGCTCAGATTCTTTGTCATGATAATGGTATCTATTTGCACGATTTGAATAGCACTAATGGAACTTTTCTTTCTGAAGCAAAGATTGCTGTTCATGCACTTCAAAATGGCGAAGAGTTTCGGATTGGTGATTTTTCCTTTGCTTATTCAGGCAATCATATTGCAAATAATATTAATGCGACGCCAGAATCAAATGCTGTTGCTGAATCAGCTAAGGATGAAACGCGAATCAGGCCTCGTCGCCCAGCTGTTCATTTGGCCTACAGTCAATCTGCAGATGTAAGTTGATTGTTATTTAGTCATTAGTCTACCTTTCATTAAATATACGTATTTCCCTAATGCTGCTTACATATCGTTAGGGTATACTCGGCGTTTTATTACAGCTCTAGTCTATTAATGTTCAAGCCTTTACAACTATTTATCGGTTTGCGTTATACACGCGCAAAACGACGAAATCACTTTATTTCATTTATTACTCTCATTTCGATGCTTGGTATTGCACTTGGTGTAATGGCGTTGATCACTGTTATCTCCGTGATGAATGGCTTTGAGAAAGAGTTGCGTGAAAGAATTTTAGGCATGACATCCCATGCAACAATCAGTGGTCGCTATGGCAATCTGGAAAACTGGGATGAAGTTGCCAGCTCTGCAACAAAACATCCTGAAGTGTTGGGAGTTGCTCCCTATATTCGTGCCGAAGGCATGCTCAGTTTTGGGCAGCGGGTGAATGGCTCTTTAATTCGCGGAATTTTGCCCAGTCAGGAACCAAATGTTTCTGAAGTAGGCGACAAGATGGTGTATGGCGATCTCGAATATCTCCAACCTGGCGAGTTTAATATCATCTTAGGTAAAGATCTGGCGCGAACATTAGGGGTGTATGTGGGGGATAAAGTGACATTAATTATTCCCCAAGCAAATGTAACTCCGGCGGGAATTGTTCCAAGAATGCGCCGGTTTACTGTTGTTGGTGTATTTGAAGTGGGAATGTATGAATACGACAGCACCATGGGGCTAATTCATATTGAAGACGCGCAAAGACTTTTTCGTATGAAAGAAGAAGTGACCGGGGTACGCTTAAAACTACAGGATATGTTCCGTGCAAATGATGTGACACGCGAATTGATTGATCAATTTCCTGGTGAATATTTTATCTCTGACTGGACATATCAGCACGCTAACTTTTTCCGTGCGGTGAAAATCGAAAAGATCACTATGTTTGTGATTCTTATGCTTATTGTTGGCGTGGCGGCTTTTAACTTAGTTTCCACTTTGGTAATGGCGGTAGTGGATAAAGAGGCTGATATCGCCATACTGAGAACACTTGGCGCTACACCATCCACAATCATGGGGGTGTTTGTAATACAGGGCGCAATTATTGGTGTGATAGGGACCTTGATTGGCACCGTGTGTGGCGTGTTAGTTGCGAGCAATGTTGAAAATATTGTTCCTGCGCTAGAGCAGTTATTGGGTACAAAAATTCTCGCGGCAGATGTTTATTATATTTCTGAATTGCCTTCTGATATGAAGTGGAGTGATGTAACTGCAATCAGCTTGATTGCCTTGGTGTTAAGCTTAGTGGCAACGTTGTATCCAGCTTGGCGTGGGTCCCGCGTGCAACCTGCGGAGGCACTACGTTATGAATAATGACTTAATCATTCAATGCAGCAATTTAAGCAAATCGTTTCATGATGCCAATATGAATGTGGATGTTTTGCGTAGTGTTGATTTTAATGTGACAGCAGGCGAACGTGTGGCTATCGTTGGAGCCTCAGGCTCTGGAAAGAGCACACTACTTCATCTACTCGGCGGGTTAGACAAGCCGAGCACAGGTGAGGTTATTATCAATAATCAAGATATTTGCGGCATGAGCGAGGCAAAAAAAAGTCGGTTTCGTAATGAAAATCTAGGTTTTGTCTATCAGTTTCATCACCTTTTACCTGAATTCTCTGCACTAGAAAATGTCGCTATGCCTTTGTTAATTGGTGGTTCAAATACTGGAGAAGCAAAAAAACTAGCGACCGAAATCTTGGCGAGTGTAGGTTTGAAAGATCGGGTTAGACATAAGCCGGGTGAGCTATCTGGCGGGGAGCGGCAAAGGGCGGCAATTGCTCGAGCTTTAGTCACCCAACCCAAGTGTGTATTGGCAGATGAACCAACAGGAAATCTGGATAGCAAAACTGCGGATAAAGTTTATAACATGATGTTGGAACTCAATGAATCATTAAATACCAGTTTTGTGGTGGTAACACATGACGAGCAGTTGGCTGGAAAGATGGATCGAGTATTTAGATTGGAAGCAGGTGAACTCTCATGCGAGAAAGATTGAATTTAGATAATGAGGATCAAAAAAAGGGAGTTTTTAACTCCCTTTTTTAAGGTCAAAACTCCTGAATTTTATACAATTTGGTCAATCATATTACCTTTAGTCTCCGTAGCGATAGATACTTGTGTTACCGCGTGATTTATCACTTCATGAGCTGCCGCTTTGTTTTTTGATGTTGTCGCTTCGATTTGACGAAGCGACTGACTATGAGAAGCTTTATGCTGATTATCTATCTGTTGTACCGATCTAGAAATTTTTTGCATCGCAGAAAAACTTCCCGCTCCACTGATATTCATAGCCCACCTCTATAAATACATTAATTTAAAAAGTTAAGTGAGTAAAACTCAGCAATATTGAATTGATGAATTGTTACAGCTTATGTAACGTACGGGAGGTGCTAATTTTAATTCAGCGAATAGTCGAGTGAGATTTTTTCCTCAAAAATTATCACTGGCAATGGATGGGAGGGAATTTAGGTATATTTTTTGTTATGATTTAAACGAAGTTTTTTGTCTGTGTTCTCTGAAATCTTTATTCAAAATTAAATTGTTTAACAATACTTTGCAATTTTATGCCTCAAATTAAATGTGATCCTATTCTCTATTTTCCGATTGCAAAAAATGTTTTCGAGTTCAAAACCGGGTTGAGGAAACTCAATACCCAAAGCCAAGCACGAACGGAGTTTATTTTTCAAATAGATACTCAGTGGCCTAAGTATAGAGCTGAAAAATTAAATGTCCGACTTGAGAATTTTGATAAATATGTTTGCGAGACTTCGTTAAACCCAAATTTGGCGCGCAATCTTTCTGCATTTATTGTCGACCAATTAACATGTTGTTATTCGCAATTTTTTGCATTAGAAAAATTGGGTGATAATCTGCTGTTTAGCTCTTCATTATCATCGGAACGGTTTCTGTTTAATCATTATTATGAGCTGTTAGCGGTTGAGTACACAAATGAAGAAATCATTTATTCCAATTTGCTTGATGCGTTAATTTGTCAACTACAAGAAGATATATCTTTAAGCGAATTTAAGAACGGTCAAGATAGTGTGAGCTATCTGCATCTCTGTTTTCCTAACTTTTGGGCCGCTCAAGATAAAATTGGCAAAAGCTTTCTATCAGCACATGAACCTGTGCCTGGGATGGAAAAAATTAACAGTAGCTCGGTTAATATTCTAAAAATGCTAATGAATAAAGGGCCTTTCGAACGCTTTACTTGGGGAGTAACTTCGGATACGAAATTGAACCATCATCCTGAGGGGAGTCAGACTATTGTTGATAATAAAGGCCGCGATTGGTGTGATGTTGCGGCTACAGCGCCACTTTATTTGCGAATAGAACGACAAACGACCGTGCCTTTTACGCGGCACCAAGCATTTCTCTTTACGATAAGAACCTATTTTCGAGAGATAGATGAGCTAAGTAGGGAAGAGCAAGAGTGCCTTGCTCATTCCCTAAGAACGATGCCTGCTAAGGTTTTAAATTACAAAGGCCTTGCTAATGGCGGAAAAGAGCTTGTACTCAACAGGCTTAAAATGCCCAACCTACACTGAGATCAGCAAACGTGCCGCCCATGGTGTTAATATCAGTAATGTTCACTTTATTATCTTTTCCTGATTCAATAGTGAAGTCAAAACCATTAAATACCATCAGCCGATATCCGATTTCAGCATTAATATTAAAGGAACTCCACATCCAGCGGTAACCCATAAGTCCACCAACAGTTTCTACCGTTACATCGCTATTAATTTCTTCATCGTTATCTAAATATTTGACACTAACGTCCCAATGTTTGATGAAGGCCCCGTAGAAAACCCCTTCACGTAAAACACGTTTAGTGTGGTAATCCACTCGCAAACCATAACCCATCGCGTTGAGGTTGAAATCTGATCTTACATCAAAATCCCATTGGGTATACATGGGGGAGATGCTGTAATAGCGATTAATTGCGATGTCTGCCTCCACGTTAACAGCACCGACAGCCAATGCCAGGGGGGAAAATCGAAGATTAGCCGTCGACGGCGCAGCAGACATAGCTGAGCAAGAAAACAACAGTGTGAAAAAGAGTAAAGCAAGTGTGCTAATGCGTTGCATGAAAAATGACCGATTATAGTTGTAGGATGAATTTAATTTTTTTGCCATTATAACGAATTCATGACTTTCTACACCAAAATAAACTCAAGTTGTTACAAAATCATCATGTCGTTACAAAATCAGCAACGGTAAATAATGAACAGAGAAATTCCGTACACAATGAAGAAATGTATCGCGACTGTGAATCACTTCACTGCTGTTAGCCTGGTAGATTCACTACACTAACCGTAATTAAGATACAACTGATGAGAATAGGTAAAATGAATATAGAGCATGAATTATTAATCGCCACTTTGTTAATTGTTGTCCTTTTGCTTGCGGTTACCTTAATGTTAAAACAATCTCGTGTGAAAGAACGGACAATGTCTACTTTTAACGTCCAGCAATCTCCCGAGGAGCTACTGCAAAACTCTCGTTGGTATTACAAGCCAAATACACTTTTTGTAGTATCTCTTCTATTCTTGCCTGCTGGACTATATGGGTTATATAAACAGCATATGGCGAATAAACGTCGACGTATGTTTTTACTATAACCTTATCCGCTTTTATTTCTAAACCTCCCCTTCATATCGTCGGTAGAGTAGTTGTTTTGTTGACGAACTAAAACTAATTTCCCTGGCTTGTGATTATTGTTCGCTTTTTTGAGCTTCTAGTTTCCCGTAATTGATAAAGATTCTATTTTAAAATAGGAAAATATTGTGTGTTTTCGCCGAATATCATGCGATCAATATTAGTCAGTCGGTACGATTTTTTCATGTTTGTTCTAGAACACTCAATGGAGGCGAAGTTTTCATGGCAACAAAAGCAAATACCAGAACAAGGGTGAAAAGAAATAAAACCTCGGAAGTTAATCAAAACGTGCCCCAAGATCAACGCATTGAGATGATCTCTACAGCTGCCTATTTTATTGCGGAAAAGCGTGGGTTTGATAACGGAGATCCTGAGGCGGATTGGTTGTTAGCTGAGTCACAATTTGATGAATCGCTTGAGCTTGAAGATTAATCGATAGCTGGCTGATCTTCACTGCATAGAACTTGCAGATCCAATTGTTTTACGAACAGCTGGATCTGTGATCAATGTTTGTACTTCTGTTCCTATTTGGCGTGCTTGCCGCCTCATATCTCTCTTCACTACCTAATCCTGTTTGGCTATTTGCCTTTCTACCTTCTGTTTTTCTGTTAACTACGAAATATCGTATTTACTCTGCGCCAGTGCTTGGGTTTTTATGGGCAATAGTTTTTGGGCACTTAGCATTATCTACAAATCTCACGAGTGAGCTGGAAAATAAAAAGGTTCTTGTAACCGGTGTTATAAATTCATTGCCGGAGATTGACGATCAAAAAGTTCGTTTTATGTTCGAGCTTGAAAGTATCAAACTCAATAACAGAACTGTTGAAGGTCCAAATAGAATTCGTTTGAGTTGGTATGGCGGAGCTCCAGTGGTTAAAGCCGGCGATAAATGGCAGCTGTTTATTAAATTGAAAAAAGTCAATGGCATGATGAACCCCGGTAGTTTTGATTACGAACGTTGGGCGTTTGAGCAGGGGGTGAATGCAACGGCTTATGTGATTAAAAATGAGTTAAATAAAAAGCTGGGTTCGGTATTCGGAGTTAACCGTATTCGAGGTGCCGTACGCGATAGGGTGGATATGGCGTTATCCGATCAGCCTTATCGAGGGTTGGTTCTCGCATTGTTATTAGGTGATAGATCGGCAATTACTGAAAATCAATGGCAGGTGTTAACAGCAACAGGAACAAATCACCTGGTTGCAATTTCCGGTTTGCATATCGGTTTGGTCGCTGGGGCAATGTTTTTTTTAGGGCGGTTTGTTTTTCGTAAAACAGGAAACTTATTACTCTATTTACCAGCAAACAAAGCTGCTGCAATTCTCGCATTGGCCGCTGCATTAGTTTATGCAATGTTGGCTGGTTTTGCCGTACCAACTCAGCGCGCATTGGTGATGATTGCGGTGGTTATGATTAGCGTTTTGTTGAATAGAAAATTTGCGACGTCATCAATTTTAAGCGCAGCACTATTTGTTGTCTTGCTGATTGATCCATTCGCAGTTCTCTCAGCAGGGTTTTGGTTATCGTTCGCTGCAGTTGCCGCCATTCTTTATTCTATGCAATCACGATGGAATAGCCATGGGCTATGGTGGAAGTGGGGGAGAATCCAATGGATTGTTACTATCGCTCTCATTCCTATATTGCTAATGAGTTTTCAGCAATTCTCCATTATTTCTCCAGTGGCCAATGTTATTGCAGTCCCGTTTGTTAGTGTGCTGGTTGTGCCAATTGTATTGCTTGCTGGGGTGTTGTCATTCTTGCCGGTTATTTCTGAGTATTTATTCCTATTCGCGCATGAGTTGCTGTCGTTATTATGGTTGATGCTGGATTATATGTCGCAGCTTTGGTTTGCTCAGTGGAATCAGTTTATTCCGGTGAGTTGGGCGATCATTCCGGCACTATTCGGTGTTATTTTATATCTTAGTCCCCGAGGAATGCCGGGGCGATATTTAGCAACAGTTTTTTTATTACCGTTGTTTTTTATATCACCAGATAAACCAAAACAGGGCGAAGCCTGGTTCACTTTGTTAGATGTTGGACAAGGTTTAGCTGCGGTGGTGCAAACTGAAAATCATCTATTGCTTTATGATGCTGGCCCAAAATTCAGTGATGAATTTGATACTGGAAAAGCTGTTGTTGTACCGTATTTGAGAGGTAAAGCCATAGAAGAGATTGATGTGTTCGTTGTCAGTCACGGAGACAACGATCATATCGGCGGTTTGGCTAGTATTCTCGATGCTATACCTGTGAAACAAATTATCTCTGGTGATATGGCAAAAACTTCAATGACGAAATCGACCCAGTGCCTGGTCGGACAAAGTTGGGAATGGGATGGTGTTGAATTTGAAATAGTACACCCTGCACAAGCTCCTCATGACGAAGTAGATAATAACGATTCGTGCGTATTGCGTATCACTGTGGCTGAACATTCCATCTTGATCACGGGAGATATTGAAAAAAGTGCTGAAAAGTTATTACTCAAGCGGGGCGTTGAGTTGGAAAGTGATATTTTGGTTGTACCACATCATGGCAGCAACACTTCATCAACTGAAAAATTTATCGATGCAGTTAAACCAATATTTGCTTTATATCCGGCTGCATACTCTAATCGCTACGGCTTTCCCAAAGCCAAAGTGGTTGCTAGATATGATGCAAAAAACATTGAACAGTTTAGTACTGGGGGTAGCGGGGCGATTACATTTGTGCTAGCGGAAAATACTGAATTAAATCCTTATCTCTATCGAAAAGAAAATCGACGTTTTTGGCATCGTTAGTATTTTAGGATCAACGGAAGATCAGGTCTCAAATCTGTCTGTTCCCCTCGGCGGTTATCATCAAAACTAATTTCCATCAAATGCTCAGGTCCTTGTTTGATTGTAATGCTTGGTACGTTATTCACGATATCAAGCACCTCTGAAAATGTGTTGGCAGGTGTGTAAAGGCAAATTTCGCTGACATAAGAAAATGATTTTTCAACACTATTTTTTGCTTCATCTTTCGGGTCCATAAACCCCGGATAGATGCATAAGGGTTCTTCTAATAATTCAGAATTGTTTCCAATATGAAATGACTGGGGTGCTTTGAAATATTCGGGTTGATACGTCCAACCAGGGAAGGGGAGCGATTGTGAATTATTATTTGTTCGTCTAACAATAAGCCCAAACGGTGATGCGGCTGGGTTATTTGTTCGCTCAACAAAATGTAATTTTTTTGCGGTGCCGTTCAGTGCCTCATGCTCATCTCTAATATAAAGTAGTTCCAACATAGTGTTGGAAAAATAGAAGCGGCGGTTGGCCGTGCCTTGTCCGGGGTGGTTATTTGATGAACCTTCTTGTAATCCTAATGCGATGAGTTTTTCTGCAACTTCTGCTTGTGATTTAACGAGAATGAAGAAATGATCAAGTGCTAGTACCATTATACTTTTACCATATTTTCTTTAAGAGTTAATATTTTTAATGCAAGAGCGTTTTAGGATCAACCCCTGTGTGTAATATCCTGTAAAACTGATCAATAGTTATCCAGAAAAAATTTTGAATCTTATTTTTACATTTTGTTCTAAAAGCCATTAAAATGATGATGCATTTTATTAAGTGTCTTCAATGGCTTAGTAATTATCTAGGGAATGAATCGGATTGCCTGTTTTTTGTTCGCAGGTAAATATGGCGAATAATGCGCTGCTTCAAAACCTGGTAATCAAAAACGTGAAATAAAATAAAACCGATACAGGGGAATGTATATAAATGTTTGAACTTATTCAGTCAGGCGGTTGGTTAATGTTACCGATTATAGTCTGTTCAGTTGTTGCAATGGCAATAATCGCCGAACGCCTGTGGGCTTTGCGAAGACATAAAATTGTGCCAAAGCATCTTGTTGCGCAGATTTATCAGTTGCGGAAAAAGAATCAACTCGATAAGGCGAGTATTCAAGCATTACGCGATAACTCACCGTTAGGCCGTGTTTTAGCCACTGGCTTGGCGACCATGCATCAATCACGAGAGGTGATGAAAGAGAGCATTGAAGAATCGGGCCGTCATGTCGTTCATGAAATGGAAAAATATCTTAATACGCTTGGGACAATCGCTACAATTTCGCCGCTATTAGGTTTGTTAGGCACCGTTGTGGGGATGATCAAAGTGTTTACCGTGATTACGGCGCAAGGAGTAGGGAACCCAGGTGTATTAGCGGGTGGAATATCTGAAGCATTGTTAACAACAGCGGCAGGCTTGTCTGTTGCTATTCCAAGCTTAATCGCCGCACGGCATTTTCGTCGCCACATCGATGAGTTAGTTATCTATATGGAGCAGGAAGCCATCAAACTGGTTGAAGTGATACATGGTCAGCGGGATGAGGACCCTGTGGAGAAAATGCCATGAACTTCCGAACACGTCCTCAACAAGATTTGGACGTAAATATTACACCGCTGATCGATATTGTATTTTTGTTGTTAATCTTTTTTATGATCTCGACCACGTTTAAGCAGGAATTTGAAGTGGGTATTGAATTACCTGAAGCTTCTTCTGAAAAACGCTTGAAGGAGAAAGTGTTGGAAATAACGATTGATGGAAGTGGCGCTTATTATTTGAATCGGAAAAAACTGATCAATAATGAGCTAGCGAATTTAAAACATGGTCTACAGAAAATTTCGGCTGGTAATACCAAACTTCCAGTTGTGATAAGTGCTGATGCAAAAACACCTCACGAATCAGTTATTCGTGCCATGGATGCTGCTCGTCAATTAGGGTTTTCGCGGTTAACATTTGCGACGCAACAGCTAGCTGAATAAAAAATGTCAATCTAGGAGGCTCGAGAATAGGATTCTCCGCACGACTGCATGGACGCAGAAGTTAGAGCACCAACAGTAGGCGCTTTAGGCGGCGCAGGAGTGGTTGCCGAGTAGGCTTTCTATTCTTGGGCAGCTTCCTTAAGATGTGAGCGCTGATTAAAATGCGCTCATATTTCTTTTGAGCTGTCCTTTCTTTACTCTCTATTCTCTATTTCATTGCATTTCAGGTTACAATGCCGGTTTTTTCAAGTTGTGCAATAAAGAGTTGGAATGCAGAAAACACCTGATATTGCTGAGGCAAATGGCAAAGAGATTTATAAACGTTTACTGGGTTATGTAAAGCCTTATTGGAAGGCGTTTATATTCGCGATTGTGGGTATGGTCATAGTTGCAAGTACGGAAGTTGGCTTTGCCGCGATTATGAAACCCATGCTTGATGGAACCTTTGTTGAGCGAGATCCTTTCTATTTAACGTTTATTCCTATTGCGCTCGTTTCCATTTTTGTAGTTCGGGGTGTAGGTAGTTTTGCCGTGACCTATTGCATGGCGTGGGTTGGGCGACATGTTATTCGTGATTTGCGGGAAGAGATGTTTGATAGCTTGTTACGTTTACCTACTGCGTTTTATGACAAAAGCCCATCCGGGAAACTCATTTCTAAATTGATTTATGATGTTGAACAAGTCTCAGATGCTGCCAGCCGTGCGCTGACCATTTTAGTGCAGGATATGTTAATTCTTATCGGGCTGCTTGGCTGGATGTTCTATTTGAATTGGCAACTCACACTGATGTTTCTGATCATCGGCCCAGTTCTTAGTGTGATGGTTGTGTACATCAATAAACGATTACGCCTTGTGAACAAACGATTACAGTCATCGGTGGGGGATGTCACCCATGTAGCACAAGAGACGATTGAAGGCCAACGAGTCATTAAAATTTTTGGCGGACAAGAATACGAGCATGAACGATTTGAAGTCGCTAACCAGCGCAATCGCCAGCAATTCATGAAGATAGTTGTGACGAACGCGACTGCAGTGCCTGTGGTTCAGTTTGTTGCTGCATCGTTGTTGGCTGTTGTTATCTATCTGGCGAGTCGTCCTGATATGCAGGAGACAATCACGGTGGGTACTTTTATGTCGTTTATCACCGCATTTATGCTGTTATTTCCTCCACTGAAACGTTTAACTACGATTAATGCTGTGCTGCAAAAAGGTATTGTCGCAGCACAAAGTGTTTTTACGTTCTTAGATTCAAAAAAAGAAAAAGATAACGGTATGGAAACACTGGGTCCGGTTTCCGGAAAAATCGAATATCGTCACGTTGAATTTAGGTATGATGAAGAAGGAGAGCGGGTGATTGATGATTTTAATCTATCCATCTCTCCCGGTGAAACGGTTGCTTTTGTTGGTAAATCGGGTAGCGGAAAAACGACTTTAGTGAATCTGATTCCCCGTTTTTACAATATTTGCGGTGGCCAGATTTTTATCGATGATAAAGATACACAAACGGTTAAGCTCAGTTCTTTACGTCAAAACATTGCCCTGGTGAGCCAAGATATCACGTTATTTAACGATACGATTGCGCATAACATTGCTTACGGCGCGATGAGTGATGCTACAGAAGAGCAAATTATCAAAGCTGCTGAGGCGGCTCATGCCATGGAATTTATACGCGAACTTCCGCAAGGCCTAAACACTATAGTTGGCGAGAAGGGCATGATGTTGTCAGGAGGACAACGACAACGCCTGGCTATTGCTCGGGCAATTTTAAAAGATGCAAAAATTTTAATTTTGGATGAAGCGACCTCGGCCTTAGATACTGCATCAGAACGTCATATTCAGGTTGCGCTGGAAGCGTTGATGAAAAACCGAACAACCTTGGTGGTTGCGCATCGCTTATCAACGATTGAAAGCGCTAACAAGATTGTGGTACTCGATTCAGGAAAAGCTATCGAGGTGGGTACTCATCAAGAGTTAATCGCAAAAAAGAGTGCATACGCGACTTTGCATAAAATGCAGTTTGGTGAATAGATGCTTAATCCATTTTTCCGGCATAAAAGATGCTGTATGTCGTCTGTAGCTTGGAAGCTGTTATGTACTGCAAGGATTAAGGAAAGCACTCTAGGCCAGGGATTGGCCTCCTTTCAAATTTCATCTCTCGTATCTTCTCCAACTATTCGTGTTTTTGAATAGTTATGTCACTCAAAGAAAAAATTACTCAGTATTGGGTTAAACCTGCAGAGCAAGTTCCTTTTGCTTTAAAAGCACTATCAAAACTGTTCGCGTTTATTTCAAGCCAACGAAAAAAACATTACCAAAATTCACCAGAAAAAGTCTATCGTGCAGCGGTACCTATCGTTGTGGTGGGTAATATTTTTGTGGGAGGGACAGGGAAAACTCCGTTGGTCATTGCCTTGGTTGAGTTGCTTCGGGACAACGGCATTAAAGCTGGTGTTATCAGCCGAGGTTATGGGGCTAAAAAGCTTGAACAAGCGACAGCTGTTTTTGCCGATAGTGATCCCGCTAATGTGGGAGATGAGCCTGTTTTAATTGCCATGCGTGCTGCGTGTCCGGTTGTCGTTCATCCCAAACGATCTCAAGCAATCGAAAAATTGTTGGCCGAAAATAACGTAGATGTGATTATTTCCGATGATGGTCTTCAACACTATGCAATGGCGAGAGATGTTGAAATTGTGGTTATCGATGGGCAACGACAATTAGGAAACGAATTATTGTTACCGGCTGGGCCATTAAGAGAGCCGACAAGCCGATTAGAGTCTGTCGATTACTGTGTGGTGAATGGTGGCGTTGCGGCTAATGGCGCGTTCTCAATGGAACTTGTCACTTCGGGTGCTTATGACTTACACAATTTCTCATTAAAAAAAGATCTTCGCTTCTGGTCAGGAAAGCAAGTAAACGCGATTGCGGGAATCGGAAATCCTTCTCGGTTTTTCGATGCATTAAAAATGTACGATATTAATACGGTTGAGTGTTCATTTCCTGATCATTATCAATATAAGTTGGATGATTTATGCTTTTCTGGTGATTTTCCGATTCTCATGACCGAGAAAGATGCGGTAAAATGTCGTCGTTTCCCGCAAGGGAATTTAGGAGGGGGGACATGGGTTGTACCGATAGTCGCAAATTTGGAACACTCTTTTAAAATCAAGTTTGTGGATCAGGTAACACAGATGTTGAATAACCGTGTTGTCGAACCAGCCAAATAACGAACATGGCATCGGTATTTCGCCAAATAATAAAGGTAATTAAATGGATCGAAAATTATTAGATATTTTAGCCTGCCCATTGTGTAAAAGCCCACTGGTTTATCAGAAAGAACAAAAAGAACTAATTTGCAAAGCCGATCGATTAGCATTCCCTATTCGAGATGATATTCCTGTCATGTTGGAAGAAGAGGCTCGCCAATTAAGTGCTGACGAGGAAGTTGAAGCATGAGTTTTACAGTCATTATTCCAGCACGTTACGGGTCCTCTCGTCTGCCGGGGAAGCCACTAGAGTTAATTGCAAACAAAACATTAATTCAACGTGTTTATGAATGCGCGTTAAAAAGCGACGCTGAAGAGATTGTTATTGCCACTGACGATCACCGTATTAGAGAAGTCGCCGAGTCTTTCGATGCCAAAGTATGTATGACTTCTGAACGCCATAATTCGGGTACTGATCGTTTGGCTGAGGTGGTTAAAGAGCTAGGCTATGCTGATGATCGTGTTGTAATAAATTTGCAAGGTGACGAGCCGTTAATGCCTGCTAGTGTTATTAATCAAGTTGCAGAAAATTTAGCAGAACGATATGACACGGGTGTTGCAACGGTCTGTACGCGGATACATCGCGTTGATGAGTTATTTGATCCACATGTTGTTAAAGTGGTTAGTGACCGCGATGGTTATGCCATCTACTTTAGTCGGGCACCCATCCCTTGGGATAGAAATCAATTTCCTAATCCGCCACGCTTGCCGCCTACTGCTGAGTTTTACCGCCACGTGGGTCTTTACGGATATCGTGCTGGCTTTTTGAAAAAATTTGTTATGTGGCCTATATGTCAAATTGAAAAAGTTGAGTCACTGGAACAGTTACGTATTTTGTTTCATGGTGAAAAAATCCATGTTGATGTAGCGAAAGAACTACCTGGGCCGGGAGTTGATACTCAAGATGATCTTTATAAAGTCAGAGATCTATTCTTGAATTAATTCGTGTTCAGCCTTCATCCTAAAAAAAGCAGTTGATTCACGAAATATAATGCAGGCTCTTGTTTCGCTTAGCTATATGAAAAAAGCTTGCTTCACCAACCAGGTGAAGACAACTTTTTTCATTACGCTATTCAAAACAATATCCTGCAT
>Ga0316204_10001295_pt1 | contig 71399 bp, 73 predicted proteins | sample 6monrhotite_MG_2_FD_205661 | JGI IMG/M metagenome (GOLD analysis project Ga0316204, IMG submission 205661) | Microbial mat bacterial communities from mineral coupon in-situ incubated in ocean water Damariscotta River, Maine, United States -... | ecosystem: Environmental > Aquatic > Marine >...
AATCCTCACGCCAATGGCCGCCTGCCATTGCGCCCGCTTCGAGAACGATCGGATTTGTGGGCGGTAGCAAATCGCCCATTGTCGATTCTTTCCATACCCGCTCGAGGGCTACAAAAATTAGTATTCCTTCATCAGGAACCTGGGCCATACGCGGTTCGCACAGAGAGAGGGGGCCGACTCTGCGCGTAACATTTACACTAGGGGCAGATCGAGTTGAGAGGTGAGCACCACCCAGATCCGGCACTGGTATCGTCAGTGCCTGCTCAATCCGCTACATTTTCAACCCGCCGGGACTAAGGCGCGATAGCCAAGTCCATCCGCATGATACAGTGGGGATTGGACGCAGCATTTCGTCGCGATAAGTCCGGAACACAGCGCACTTACCGGCGAACTATCCAGATACTCGGTCGGTGGCAGGAACGATAAGAATGAGTGTTGCACACACTGATCCCAAGCTCATCAGGGCAATCCGTGACCACGCTAACTATGAGGCGTGGCAGACGTTTACGATTCGTTACACACCGATAATCGTCACATATTGTACTGCCAGGGGCATGCCGCGCTCGAGTGCCGAGGAGGTCGCCCAAGAGGTGTTCCTGAGGATCTGCACATACGGTTTCGCGGATCGCTACGACCCCGATCAAGGCTCGTTCCGTTTCTACCTGTATCGAGTCGCGCGGAGCGTGGCCTCGCGGATGGCGACGGCAGAGACCGCTGGTGATTTCGGAGAGCCGTGGAGCGAGGACCCCGATGACGCATGGAGGCAACGCTGGCGGGAGCAGGCGGTCAGGCTCGCGCTGCACCGTGTCGAAACCAGAATATCCGAGCGTGCACGCCAGATCCTCTCGCTGTCGCTCCGCGGTGTTTCTCCGCGCGTCATTGCCGACCTAACCGGGATGACCCGCGATGCTGTTTACAAAGTTCGCGAGCGCACGCGGCTCGACATCGAGTCTGCCTGTCGAGAACTGATGCTCGAAACCAACGAGATTTAATCCCATGGACCACTCAGACACCGATGACTTCTTCAACCGCCTTCGGACCCACGCCAGAGACAATCACTGCGGTGACAATCCCTACGAAATAATCGAGGAGGTCGCCCGCGGCGGACAGAGCGTGGTGTACCTAGCAAGGAATACCGATACCGGCGAACGTGTCGCCATCAAACACCCTGTCGGGCACGACGCGCACGCTGACACCAGGCTTCAACGCGAGGTGGAGTTGATCTCGTTGCTCGAACACCCGTACGTGCTTTCGAACTACCGGCTCTTGCGGTCTGAGAGCGGGGTTTCGGTCGTGATGCCCTGGATCGATGGGATTACGGCCGACCGCTGGTGCGCGCGGGAAAGCGTGAATGATCGCGATCGATCAGAACTGTTCCTCAAGATCTGTGACGCCCTCACGCACACACACGCGCGCGGTGTAGTCCACCGTGATATGCGACCCAACAACGTATTGGTGCGTGATAACGGCACACCCTGCGTGATCGACTTCGGCATCGCGAACAGAATCGAGTTCCCGGAGGAGAACACCTTCGGATCAGCGGGGGATCTGCATTATCTTGCGCCCGAGATACTCGGGTCGATCGCTCCACCCCCAGACGCCCGCCAGGATGTCTACTCGCTGGGCGTGATGCTGTACACGATGCATGCCGGAACGCACCCGCTGTCGGGGCTCTCGATCGGCGAATGCATTGACCGACTGCGACGGGGATCGTTGTTCGACGATCTTCCCGACGGGGCATTGCCGGGGTCACTCGGCGCGATCGTGCGGAAGGCGACATCGGCAGATCTGAATGCGCGATACCAGTCCGTCGAGAGCCTCGCCGCTGATGTCCGGAGCAACCTGGACGGGCGTCTGGTCCGGGCTCGGGCGCATTCTGTGAGTTATCTGTGCTCCCAGTTCTGGCACAGAAACCGTCCCGTGCTGCTCGCGGGGGCTGCCAGCATCCTGCTCCTGATCGGAGGTAGCGTTGTGCTTGCGAAGTCACTCGACCGAGAGAGTGAAGCGCAGGTCGCGCGAGGCGAGTTCGCGAGCCAGCACGCCGCGATCATCGAGGCCATTCAGGCTACCGCCAGGGACCATTCCTCGACGCCAACACCTCTGGCTGCATTGAAGTATGCGGAGCGGCAGATCGAGGCCGTATCCGGAACCACTGATTCGGTCGAACTGCTTGTTCTTGCCGATTCGAGGGTGGCGTTGGCGAGATCCTATCAGCATTTGCTCAGAGACGAAATGGGGCTCTCACATGTTGAGGAAGCGCTCCGCATATACCTGATGCTTCTGGATCCCGACGCCGAGCGCCTGCGGGCAACCAAGGTCCTGCACGCGCAACACCTCACCGCAGTTCGCAGATTTTCGGAAGCCGAAGACATCCTGAATGAACTGCTCAAGACCGACCAGTTCGAGCAATCCGATGAGTTCGAGCTTGTCTACGCGGCCGCTCAACTCCGCACCGACGAACGCAGGTTTGATGAGGCCTGGAAGTACTACGAGCGCTGCTTACAACTGACTGCGCCCGACGAGGCCGCCAGGGCCGAACTGCACCTGGCCCGGGGGATCCACCTCAATCGCTGGGGGAGGTCCGCGGACGCCCTCGGTGAGTTCGAGCGATCTGCCGCGATCGCCGAAGCCGCCTACGGCCCGGATTGCTGGGGTGCAATCACCGCTCAACTCTTTGCGGTCAAATCGATGCAGAAGCTTGGCCAGTACGAGCGTGTGCTATCGACACTGGATGTCATCCTGCCCGAGGCCACACGCATTCTCGGCTCGCATGACTCGCAGGTGCTCAGGTGTTTGGCGCATCTCGCGATCGCAGAAACAGAAACAGGGAACCCCGTGCAGGGGCTCAAGTACGCAAATATACTGGTGGGCAATACTGTGTCCATGCATCCCGAGGGATACTGGTACATTGTCCAGGCGAAGTCTGTGGTGGCGCACGCGCTCCTTGCGCTCGGGCGCCCCCATGAGGTTGTCAGTCTTCTCCTCGAATACCAAGAGGCACCCGCGACCATCCCGCCTGCCGGGCCCGGTCTGCAGCATCTGGCCAAGTTCTGGCTCGCGAGAGCGTACAACGATCTGACTCTCCCTGAGCAGGCCATGCACGTGGCGACCATAGCGCACGAGGGGTCACTCCCCTTGCTCGGCCCTGACAACCAGTTCACCGCCCGACTCCGCTTCGAGCAGATCCGCGCTGCGGCCCTCGCGGGTGATACTGCCTTTGTCACGCAGTCAAAGGATGAAATGCTGTGGTCTGCTCGCGTCTCGCACGGACCCGGGCATTCGTTTACAGAAGAGGTTCACCGCTTTTTCCAGGAAAGCACCGGGCAGGTGTCCGCGAGCCCGAACCGCTAAATCGAAGGCTGAACAGATTTGGAACACTTTCGAACAGCGATTACGACGCAAGAAGCAGCAATGAAAGATTCTCACGCACACTCAGTTTCATTCAACGTGAGAAGACAGCTGGCGATCGCGGCCGGGCTCATCATCGGTGTCGTATCCACCGTATCTGGGCAGACGGTTGCTGAGCGACACGCCCTCACCGCGTCGGACGGGCGCGACGATGATCGATTTGGGAAGGTCCTGGCCATCGACGGCGCCCATCTCGCCGTGGGCGCCGCATTCAACGACCAACGTGGCCCGAACACCGGGAGCGTGTATATCTACGACGTCTCGGCCGGGGTTGAGCTGGCCACGATCCGAGCCAGGGACGCCCGGGCGTATGACACGCTCGGGTCTTCTGTCGCAATCGATGGCAGCTTCGTGGCCATCGGTGCCATGAATGCGGATTCAGATGTCGCAAAGAGCGGCACCGCATATCTGTACGATTGGACATCGGGCCAGCTGCTGTTCAAGTTTGAGCCCGAGCAGCCGGTGCCCAGCGGCCAGTTCGGCAACGCCATCGCAATCGACGACGGGGTCGTCGCGGTTGGCGCCCATTACTATGGTCTGCCGAGTTCTGTTCCCGGGCACGTATATCTGTACGACGCATCGACCGGATCACAGACGGCCCTCCTGACCCCGAGCGATGGCGCAAACGAAGACCAGTTCGGTTGGTCGGTTGACATCGATGACGGGGTTGTCGCGGTCGGATCGATTCGCGATGATGACAACGGGAACAACTCCGGATCGGTGTACCTGTTCGACGCGGTGTCGGGATCGCAGATCGCCAAACTCACCGCCTCGGACGGGGAGGCCCAGGATCGGTTCGGGTGGTCGGTCGCGATCCATAACGGGATCGTCGCGGTCGGCTCATACTTAGACGATGACGGCGGGGTCAACTCGGGATCGGTCTATCTCTTCGACGCGGCCACTGGCAATCAGATCTTGAAAATTCTCCGCCCTCGCGGGCGGGCGAACGACTGGTTCGGATTTCATGTGTCGCTGGACGGAAACAATCTGCTTGTATCCAGCGGGAAATCGGGAGCGAGCCTCTTTGATTTGACATCACTCGAACTGACTGCCCAATTGATCGGAACAGACTCGATCTCGGATGACCGCTTCGGATATGTGTCAGCGATATCGGGAGACATCGCGGTAGTCGGTGCGTTGTTTGACGACAATCGCAACGGCAGCGACGCTGGGGCGGTCTATGTCTTCGACACGCGGTGCCCGGCCGATCTGGACCGCGACGGGATGGTCCGCCTCTCGGATGCCATGCTGTTCATTGCCGAATACAGCAGCGCATCGCCGACCGCCGACTGGAACAACGACGGCATCCGCAACTTCTTCGATCTTGCCGCGTACATCGACGACCTGAGCGCGGGCTGCCCGGACCACTGATCCAGAATCGCGCAGCGTGCGCATAAAAGTACCCCGCACCGGGGGGATGGTGCGGGGCGCTGCGAGCGAGAGCCTGGCGAACAGACAGGCTCAGCCGCAGGAGGTTGGGCCCTGCCAAGACCCGCATTACTGAGGGACGTAGCCGGTCAGTTCGGCGGGCAGGGCCACGGGGCTTGGTCGGTCTGGACTACAGACCCGCAGGCGTTGCTGAGGACGCGTGCGTTGAAGTACAAGAGGTCGACTGGATCGATCGACCCGAATGGGGCCGAGATCGATGTCGGATCAATGTGGGGCACATCGTGCTCGGGGACCAGAGCGACGCTCTGGCCGACCGCAAAGCACAGCACAGCCAACGCACTCAAACCCAGAAACTGCTTACACATATGCGTTCCTCTCTCACCGCCAGCCCCGCTATCAATGGACAGAAGTGCCGTCCCCCCACTGTGAGTTAGCGCCAGGTGGCACGACATTGGACGGATTCCGTATGATTTTTTCTACGTATTCAACTCGCCACGGCACTGAAACCGCGACGAGCGTCCGTGGCGTGTCGACGTCCCGATGAGTACGCTGGCAGCGTGCGATGCTGAACCGGTCAGATTTCAGGCACAGGTCCGAATCGACAGAACAATGCCTTGATGACCCCCACTCGTTTAGGGGGCGTCGAGACGGAACCGACGACGGGACTGAGGGCTGCCACAGACTGCGGCCCTCGTTCAAGATGGTTCCGGAGCGTGGTCTCACGCCGTGGTGCCGGAGGGAGAGCCCCAGGGGCTCAGGGCATCACGCGAATCGAAAAAGACCGCGTCTCCATCATGGAAACGCGGTCTTTTGTGTTCAAGCGGAGAGAGGGGGATTCGAACCCCCGTTACGGACAAGCCGTAAACACGGATTCCAGCCGTGCGCCTTCAACCACTCAGCCATCTCTCCGGCTGTGGGGGCAATCGTAGTCGCCCAACCGTTCATCGGCGAGCGGCACAGGCCCGCCCCAGCCCGATCGAGCCATCTCCTGGCATCTCCGCCCTGGACGGGCGGGTTCGGCTCACCAGCCCAGCAGGTAGCCGAAAATCAGCGGGGCCACGATCGTCGCGTCGGATTCGACCATGTATCGGGGGGTGTCGGGGGCGATTTTCTCCCAGGTGATCTTCTCGGCCGGGATGGCGCCCGAATAGGACCCGTAGCTGGTGGTCGAGTCGGAGATCTGACTGAAGTAGCCCCAGAGCGGGACGTCGCGTTCGAGGTCCTGGCGGATCATGGGGACGACGCAGATCGGGAAGTCGCCGGCGATGCCGCCGCCGATCTGGAAGAAACCGACGGAGACGCCCGCCTCGGACTTCTTGGTGTACCAGTCGGTCAGGTGGATCATGTAGTCGATGCCGGACTTGACCGTGCGGCTGCTCTTGAGCGTGCCGTCGATCACGCGGGCGGCGAAGATGTTGCCCAGCGTCGAATCCTCCCAGCCCGGTACGTAGACGGGGATGCCCGCCTCAGCCGCGGCCAGGAGCCAGGAGTTCTTCGGGTCCGCCTGGTATGAGTCCTTGAGCTTGCCGGACAAGAGAATGTCTATCAGGAACTCGTGGGGGAATCTGGGCTCGCTCGCCTTGTCGGCTTCGCCCCAATGCTCGAGCACGACGCGCTCGATCCGACGCACCGCCTCCTCTTCCGGGATGCACGTGTCGGTCACGCGGTTGAGGTGCCGTTCCAGAAGATCCTGTTCGTCCTGCGGCGTGAGGTCGCGCCAGTCTGCGATGCGGACGTAGTGGTCGTGGGCGACGAGGTTGAACACGTCCTCTTCAAGATTCGCCCCGGTGCAGGTGATGGCGTGGACCTTGCCCTGGCGGATCATCTCGGCCAGCGATCGCCCCAGCTCGGCGGTGCTCATCGCACCGGCCAGGGTGACCATCATCTCGCCGCCTTGGGTGAGGTGCTTCTCGTACCCCTTGGCCGAATCGAGCGCGGAACCGGCGTTAAAGTGGCGGAAGTGGTTGTCCATCAGGTCGCGGATGTTCATGCTGATGTTGCTCCGTCCGGGGCGTTCGCCGGGCTTGGCGGGTGTGGTCGATGGGTGTCTCGGGCGTGGACTGGATCGGGCTTGAACCGGGCCCGCCGGGCGATCAAAAAACGGGTCCTGACCGTAGGTCGCCGGCGTGTCCAAGGGGCGGGGCTCACTAGACTTGCCTGATGACCATCGCCCAGACACCCCGGCCCGATCAGGGCGTCGCACCCAGCGCGCCAGCGCCCGGATGGACGCCCGCCGACAGCGAGTCCCTCTACCGCGTCCCCGCGTGGTCGGGCGGCTATTTCCGCACCTCGGACCGCGGCACGCTCGAGGCGATGCCAGAGGGGCCCGCCGGCCCGGGCATCGACATCCAGGAGGTGATCGCGGGGCTCTCGCAGCGGGGCATCGACACGCCCGTGCTGCTCCGCTTCTCGGGCATCCTCGAGCACCGTCTCCGCTCGCTCCGTGACGCGTTCGCGAGGTCGATGGAGGAAAACGAATACAAGGGCGGATACATCGGCGTCTACCCCATCAAGGTCAATCAGCAGAGCCAGGTCGTCAAGGAGGTCCGCGACTTCGGGCACGCGCTGGGCTTCGGGCTCGAGGTCGGATCCAAGCCCGAGCTGCTCGCGGTGATGGCGATGACGGTGCAGACGCCCGACCAGCCGATCATCTGCAACGGATTCAAAGACGCGCGCTACATCGAGGCCGTCATCCTGGCGACCAAACTCGGGCGGCGCATCATCCCGGTCGTCGAGAACGTCAAAGAGCTGCGCCTTATCATCCACTTCGCCGAGAAGCACGGCGTGACCCCCACCATAGGCGTCCGCGTGAAGCTGGCCTCGGGCGGCTCGGGTCGTTGGGCCGACTCGGTGGGCGTGAAGAGCAAGTTCGGGCTGTCGTTCTCTGAGTTGCTCGAAGCGGTCAACACGCTCCGTCGCCACGACATGCTCGGCTGCCTCCAGCTCCTGCACTGCCACTCGGGCAGTCAACTCCAGGATATCGGGCAGGTCAAGCGGTGCATCACCGAGTTGGCCCATGTCTACGTGCAGCTCAAGCAGACCGGCGCGGGGCTCACGATGCTCGACGTGGGCGGCGGGCTGGCCGTGGATTATCAGGGCAGCCAGACCAACAGCCCGTCGTCGATGAACTACTCGCTCGACGAGTACGCCTCGGACATCGTCTATCGCATCGGCTCGGTCTGCGACGCGGCCGGCGTGGACCACCCCACCATCGTGACCGAGTGCGGGCGGGCGATGGTCGCGCACAGCTCGGTGCTGATCTTCGACGTGCTGGGTTCGACCGGGCCCAGCGACCTCGTGGACCGCGACCTGGTCGACGCGGTGCCTGGCGAGGACGAGGCGCAACCGATCCGCGATCTGCGTGCCGCGATCGGCGTGGCGGCCAATCCGAACGGACGTCTGGTCGAGAGTTTCCACGACGCCGAGCGGGCCCGCGAAGAAGCGTTGACCCTGTTTAGCCTGGGCTACATGAACCTCGAAGACCGCGCGTTGACCGAACGGTTGTTCTGGACGACCTGTTCGCTGGTTCAGGCGCAGTGCGACCTGCTCGAAGATGTCCCCGAGAGCCTGGTCGGCATCGATGATCTGATGTGCGAGAACTACTTCTGCAACTTCTCGCTGTTCCAGTCGCTGCCGGACACGTGGGCGATCGACCAGCTCTTCCCGATCATGCCGATCCATCGCTTGAACGAGGAGCCCACCGAGCGCGCTGTGCTGGCCGACATCACCTGCGACTCGGACGGCAAGATCGATGGCTTCATCGGGCAGCACGGGCAGCCCGCCCAGACGCTGCCCGTGCACCAGCTCGACAATGATTCCTACTACATGGGCGTCTTCCTCGTGGGTGCGTATCAGGAGACGCTGGGCGACCTGCACAACCTGTTCGGCGACGCCCACGCGGTCCACATAGGCACCGAGGACGGTCGCTGGTTTATCGACGAGGTCGTCAAGGGCGATTCGATCGACGAGGTGCTCGGCTACGTGCAGTACGACCCCGTCTCGCTGAGCAGGCAGCTCGAGAAGGAATGCGAGCGCGCGGTCCGGCGTGGCGCGATGTCGGTGCCTGAGAGCCGCATCCTGATCACTTTCTACGACCAGGGGCTCAAGGGGTACACCTACCTCGATCCGGACGCCGAGCTGACCTGAGGACGACCGTCCCGCCCGCGGAGATCCCATGACCCAGTTCCTCGACCCGCCCGCCGAGTTCACCGACCCGGCCCGCAGCGCCGTCCGGATCATCCCGGTGCCCTACGACGGGACCAGCACGTACCGCAAGGGCGCGGACCGGGGTCCGGGCGCCTTGCTCGAAGCCTCATGCCAGGTCGAGTGGTTCGACATCGAGACCGAGACCGAGGTCCACACCCGGGGCATCCACACCGAAGCGCCAGTGCTGTGCGGCACGACCCCCGAAGACCTTGCACCGCTGGTGCGTGAGCGCGTCGCGACGTGCCTGAACGATGGTCGCTTCCCGGTGGTGCTCGGGGGCGAGCATTCGGTGTCCATCGGCGCGATCGAGGCGGCCGCTGTCCACGCAGGCGGGAAGGATTCGTTCTCCGTCCTCCAGATCGACGCGCATGGCGACACGCGCGAGACGTACATGGGCTCGACCCACAACCACGCCTGCGTCATGGCCCGCGCCAGCGAGCACGCGACAATCGCCCAGGTCGGCATCCGCGCCATCGATCGGTCGGAGTGGGACACGATGGACCGCGATCGCGTCGTCTGGGCCCACGAGATCGCCGAGGCGCGAGACGACGCCCGCGAGCGGGCCTGGATGGACCGCGTGCTGGGCATGCTCGCGCCGAAGGTCTACATCACGGTCGATCTGGATGCGTTTGACCCGGCATACCTTCCCGCGACCGGCACGCCCGAGCCGGGCGGGCTCGATTGGCGGACCGTCAACACGCTCGTGCGCCGCGTGTGCAAGGAGCGCGAGGTCATCGCGTTCGATGTGGTCGAGCTGTGCCCGCACGAGGCGCACCACGCCAGCGACTTCCTGGCCGCCAAGCTCGTGCACCGGATGCTGTCCGAGGTCTTCGCCGCACGCCCCTGACGCGAACGACGCCCGATCAGCGTTCTTCGGCGTCGCGGACGATCGCCCGAGCCCCGTGGATCACACGCTGCCAATCGAAGGCCGGGCCCGGGTCGATCTTGTTCTCTTGGACGTGCCAGTGGGCGAGCAGGCCCCGGAACGAACGGAAGTCGTCGTCGTCGAGCACCCGGGGCAGGACTCGCCCGTCCGGGCCCCTGGGATAGTCCAGCTCGATGCCAGGCAGCGCCCGGTGCAGGGCGGCGGTGAGCCTGATGAGCGATTCGTACTGCGCGTCGGTCAGGTCGTACATCACCAGAGGTGACCCGTTGATCGTGCCGGCGATCGGCTGATCGCGCGCCGGCTCGGCGGCGCGTTCCGGGGATCGCACCCCGCCGTCGCCCAAACGGGCGGGGACGGTAATTCTGGTCTGCCCCGCGGCATCGGTCTCGTACCACTCTTGCAGCGGGCGAGCATTTTCGTTGGGGTAGGCCCCGATATTGGCGATCTCGATGCCTACCGATCGCGTGTTGGCTTTGGTCGCGTGCCAGGCGCGCTCTTTGACATCGAGGGTCTGGTAGATCGTGCCGTCGATGTCGAGCATGAAGTGGACCGAGAGCCCGCGCACGTCGTGGAGCACACGGAAACACGTGCGGCTGGTGCCGCACACGTCGTAGTGGATCACGAACTGATCGACGACGCCCCGGAGATCTTCGAGCGTCCAACCTCCGCCGCGAACGCGTTCGTCGAAGACGGTGTCGCCTGTGATTCGTTGGTTGTACCGGTTCGGTGTGGGCAGCGCGCCCTCGGTCGCCTCCCACGACGCCTCGGCGGGCTTGGAGAACCGGCGCTCGACCCGGTAGGCGTCGAACCCGCCCGGATCGGTCCACAGCACGACCGGGGCCCCGGTGTGGAAGAGCTGGCCCGCGACCATGATCTCATCGCACGATCGCTCGAACCGATCTCCCGGCATCGCGTCGCCCGCGCGAGGCTGCTGCGGCTGGAGCTGGGTCGCGCAGCCCAACCCGCAAGCACACAGGCCCGCCAGCATCATCGAGAACAGCACGTGTTTGGCCAGCATCGGATCCTCCGGCGTTCGGTTGCCAGACAGGGGTGTGCAGACAGGGTATGGTGGGCGTGATGAACACGCTCGCGTCTGCCGGATTCACTGCGCTCGATTGGTCGGTGCTCGTGCTCTATTTCGGGCTGCTGGCAGGCACCGGCTGGTGGTTCTCCAGGCGTGAGCAGAAGAGCACCGACGACTATTTCCTGGGTGGGCGTCGCATGCCGACCTGGGCGGTCGCGGTTTCTGTGCTGGCAACGAGCCTATCGGCCGCCACGTTCATCGGCGGGCCCCAGCAGGCGTACAAGGGCGACCTCACGTACCTGGCGACGAACATCGGGATGATCCTGGCCGCCCTGGTCATCGCGGTGTTCTTCATCCCCGCGTTCTTCCGGGCCAAGGTCTCGACCGTCTACGAACTGCTCGAGGGTCGCTTCGGCACGCCCTCCAAGCGGGCCGCGAGTGGCATGTTCATGATCGGTCGCGTCTTCGCCAGCGGCGCCCGGTTGTTCATGGTCGGGCTGCCCGCGGCGTTGATCTTGTTCGGCGAACCCGGCGCGATCGATGGTGCGATTCCACCCAGCCCCGACTGGCAGATTTTCGTCGCCATCGGCCTTATGACCGCGGTCGGCATCGCCTACACGCTCGTGGGCGGGATCTCCAGCGTGATCTGGTCGGACGTGATCCAGACTGGTGTGTTCCTGGTCGCGGTCACCGCGGCGATCATCCTGCTCCTGACCCGTATCCCCATCGGACCCGGCGAGATCGTCGATGTGCTGCAAGACGCACCGGGGACCAGCGACACAGCGGGCAACGCCGGGAAGATGACGCTGCTGAACCTCTCGGGAGATCCCACCCAGCCGTTCACCATCTGGGCGGTTTTGATCGGCTTCACGCTGCTTGGGATCGCCAGTTACGGCACGGATCAGGATCTTGTGCAGCGCATGCTGACTTGCAAAAACGCCCGGTCGGGGTCGGCGTCCGTGATCTACGCGCAGCTGATCGGCGTGCCGGTTGTCGTGCTCTTCATGACGGCAGGCTTGCTGTTGTTTGTGTTCTATCAACGCCCCGAGATCATGGGCGCTGGCGGACCTGGGGCCGCGCCGGACGACTCCCGCACGGTGTTTCTGAACTTCATCCTGCGCGAGATGCCCGCGGGCATGACCGGTCTGATGATGGCGGGTCTCTTCGCGGCTGGACTGAGCAGCCTCAACAGCGCGATCAACGCGATGGCGTCGACCTTCGTGAGTGACTTTTACAAGCCGCTCGTCCCGGGTGCGAGCGAGCGGCACTACGTCCATGTCGGGCGGACGGCCGTGGTGATCTGGGGCTTGACCCTCGGGTCGTTCGCGTGCTTTTGTGTTGTCTGGCAACGTGCCAGCGGCACAACCCTGCTCGACTTCGCCCTGGGCGTGATGACTTTTGCCTACTCGGGGCTGCTGGGTGTGTACTTCACCGCGATATTCACCAAGCGCGGCTCCAACGCCAGCGTGCTGGCGGCGCTGGTGGTCGGATTCATGGCGATCCTCGTGATGCAGGACTTTGAACCTGTCCGCGATCTGCTCGCCCCCGTCCTGGAACGCTCCGCACGGATCGAGTCCGGGTACGCCTGGCTGGTGGCGCTGGCGTTCCCTTGGAAACTGACCGTTGGGACCACGCTTGCGTTCGCGGTCTGCCAGATCGGATCCGCGAAGAAGCAGCCCGCGCGCGAAGCGGTCTCTGCCGAATAGGCGTACCGCCCGAGACGACGCCTCACTCGGTCGGGAACAGGAACTCGAGTGCTTCGGGGAACCGCTCCGCCCACGCGATCTCGTTGTGGTGGGCGTGGTCGTCGATGCGCAGTCGGCGCTGGTCCGGACCGAGCCCCGCGTCGCTCAGTCGGCGGTCGAGTTCCTCGGCCCAGGCCCGGTACGCGGCGTTGCGTTCGGCGTCGCGCTCGTCGTTGCTGACCTCGTGCCCGCCCATGCCGACGAAGACCTTACCGGGCCAGGCCGCGACCGTGTCGAGGTAGGCGCGGGCCGCACGACCGTCGTCGTAGAGCATCGGCATGGACTCGACGATCGCCTTGCCGAACACGTCTGGGTGCTGCGTCGCGGCGTAGAGCGAGATCGCACCGCCAAGCGATGCGCCGCCGATGGCCGTGTGCTCGGGGCCGCCCCTGATCCGGAACGACCGCTCGACTCGCGGCATGACCTCGCGTCGCATCCACGACACGAACGCGGCGCCGTCGCCCGAGTTGCCCTGGATTTCACCGACCGGGAGGTACTCACGCAGGCGGTGCTGCCCTGAGTTCGGCACGCCCACGATGATCAGCGGCTCGACCCGCCCGCCCGCGATGAGTCGTTCGGCGGTCTCGTCCGCGCCCCACTCTGCGGGTGTTCCGGGGCGCTCTTCGAACACGTGCTGACCGTCCATCATGTAGAGGATCGGGTAGGACCGGTCCGCGTTCTCGGGGTCGTCGTAGCCCTCGGGCAGCCAGACCTGGAGATCGCGGGTGAGCGCCTCGGCCCCGCCCGCGCCGCCCCGGACCTCGAGCCGGCGGACATCGCCGGTCACGTCGAGGGTGCGGAACACGCCCGACTCGCGGACCTGCTCGGACAGCGCCACCGGCACGCGGAACTCTGGAATCACGAACTCGAGGACCGGACGATCGTTGGGCCCGAGCTTCGAGCGATCGACCATGGGGAACGACCGGTTGGCGATGGCGTTGCCGCTGCCGTCGAGTTCCTCGCGGTCCCAGCCGCCCATCGTGAACTTGAACGCGACGGTCGTGTTCGCTGGCACCTCGTCGATGACGATCTGCCAGCGGGTGTCGGAGCGCGGGCTCAGGATGTATTCCGAGTCGGCGGGGTTCCAGCCGTTGATGCTCGACGCCATGTAGATCGGCTGGTCCTGCGTCGCCGACCTGGTCTGATCTTCGACGATGATCACGAAGCCCTGCGGCAGCAGCTCGGGCTGAACCATGTCGGGCTCGGACTGCGAGCGATCTTCGGCCGGGGCATGACCGGCGATCGCGGGCGCTGCGAGCAGCGAGACGAGCGAGGTCAATCCGATCAGTGTGCGTGCGATGGATGGCATGTTGGGCTCCGTTCCGGGTCGGCGATGATACGCGGGCGCCAAAGAAAACGCCCACGCTCTCGCGCGGGCGTTCTCGATATTCATGTCAGACGCTGGTGTCCGTATTAGGGGCAGCCGGCGTTGAACAGGTTGATGAACTCGACGATGTCGAAGAAGTTGATCGAGCCGAACGGGGCGGCCAGGTCCGCGGCCGGGTCTCCGGCGTTGAACAGGTTGATGTACTCGACGATATCGAAGAAGTTGAGCACGCCGAACGGGGCGGCCAGGTCGGCCACGCACGGGACGGCGGTGTCGGACAGGTTGATGAACTGATCGCCCGCGACCGTGTTGAAGTCGAAGTCGGCAACGCCATCGCCGTCGGTGTCACGCGAGCCGAGGTTGGGCGACCCATCGGGCAGCCCGCCGATGACCTGGTTCGAGTAGAAATCGAACCCGCCGTTGCTGATCCAGCCGCCCATCAGGATGTCCTGGGAGCCGTCCCAGCCGAGCTCGTCGAGGTCGATGCAGATCTCGATGCCGGTGATCACCGCCGCGGCGCCGCTGGCGTCCGAATCGGTCACGCCCGCGACGTTGGAGTTGTCCAGGGCGGCCATGATGAGACCCGGGATGCCGTCGGTGACGATGCCGTTGGCGGCCAGCTCGTCGGAGATCAGACGCGGCGCGAACTCGGCGAAGATCCCGCCGAGGCTTCCGTCCTGCTGGTCCAGGCGGGGACCGGAGAAGTCAATCAGGGCCACGTCGCCGCCGGAGAACGAACCGAAGTCGGTGATCGCGCCGAAGAACGGGTCGATGGTCGCACCGTTGGTGCGGAGCGTCGAGGCGTCCATGAACCGGACGTCCGTGTTGGTGCCGCCGTCGACGCCGGTGTTGAAGTTCATCCAGTAGTCCGGCTGAAAACCGGTGTCGAACGTCACGCCGGACTGGCTGTTGATCGCGTTGAACGAGATATCAACGTTGGTATCCAGGATCGTGCCCTGCCCGCCGGGCTGCACGTCGAAGAAGAGTTGGAACTTGTTGTAGTTGACCTCCATGTTGCCGGCGATCATGACGTAGAGACGGTTGTTGTCCGTATCGAGGTAGGTGCGGACGTTGTCGAGCTCCGAGCCGTAGGCCCAGTCCACGTCGGGGGAGACGGGGGTGGGCTCGGCGGGGTTGCCCTCGACGCCGACAGTATTGGAGTTGTCGTACGCCATGTCGACGCTGGGCACGCCGATATCGCCGGCGATGAGCCCCCCGGCGTTGCCCGAGCCGTAGCCGCCCAGCGAGCCGAGCAGATCGACGCTCGCGTTGATGTCGCCGAAGAAGGCGCGGGGCACGTTGATGGTCATGCCGTCGGCGTCGTCGTCGTACGTATCGACCGACAGGACATAGTTGGCCGCGAAGCCGGCGTCGAAGACCTGGCCGGACTGCCCGTCAACGACGAAGCCGCCCGAGCCGGACGCGCCGGTGAGGGTTGAGTCGCCGCCCGCGGCGCCGGTGTCGATGTAGAGATCGAGCGCGTTACCGTTGGTCTCGAGGTTGCCGGCGACGAAGATGTACAGGTCGCCGCCACTGATCGCCATCGAGATGGAATCGATCTCGGATCCGCCGCCGTTGGGGCCCGAGCCGTCGACGGTGCCGTCGGTCTCGTTGCCGAACCCGGTGTAGTTCTGCTGGAGGAAGACCTGCGTGTACGAGTCACCCGCAAGCGAGCCGTCGACCGATGCGGCGCCCGAAGCGACGCCGGACAGATCGACCGAGATGTGCTGTGTCGTGCCGTCGAGCGGGGCGGCATTGAAGTCTTGCGCGCCCCCGAGGTTGGGCGTGTCGATGGGCAGCGAGCCGACGATCTGATTCGACTTGAACGAGCGGTCGCCCGAGTTGACCCATCCGGCGAGACGGATCGTCTCGTTTCCAATCAGCCCCATCGCATTGAGCGGGATACGGAGTTCGATGCCGGTGGTCACGTTTTCGGGATCGCCGAAGTTGCCGCCCGTGAACAGCCCCGCGGTGTTATCGCCGAACGCGGTGCCGACGTTGTTGACCCAGATGACGCCGCCGTAGAAGCCGCCCTCGGTGCCGGCGTCGAAACGCCCGTCAACGGTCGGCTGCGCGGCCACGGTGCCCGCGACTGCGGCGATGATCGTGGCGCTTGCCACTCGACGAATACTCATGATGTTCTCCCTCGTGTATTGAAAACGGGTCCGGACCCGTTTGCCTCTTCACACAGCGGCGCGTCGTTTTCAGGAACACGCCCCAGTCCCACAGCATAGCGAAACCCGTTTCCGTGTCGAGTCTGAATTCGCATTTCCGGGGTGAGAATCGCCCAATCAAGGCCATTATGGGGCGGCTGAGTCACCCAGTGATCGCCAGAACGCCGCCGGTTTTCCGCCGGGCAGGCTCACGACCGACCACCCCGCACCGGCGACCAACGCGGGCGCCGCGCCGTCACGGAGAACCACAAACTCCACCGTGTGCCCGTCGAGCATCCGTCGGACCCGGATCGACTCGCCGTCCGACCCCGCGACGAGATGCACGCCCCCCCTTCGGAGGACCGCACCGACCGTCGGATCGGAGCGCAGCGCCAGGAGTTTCGCGAACGCGTCCCGGAACCCTGTATCGGGCTCGTCGGGGGTCGGCGCCACGCCCGCCCAGTGGATGGGACGCCGGTTGTCCGGGTCGTCGCCCCCGGGCAGCGCCAATTCGTCGCCGTTGTAGATCATGGGCGAGCCGGGAAGCGCGACCAGCAGCGCGTACGCCGCGAGCAGGCGTCGCTTGGCGTCGGCGTCGGGCTGGGCGCGGTCGTAAGCCTCCCGCCCGGGCTCGGCGCCCTGGTCGAACGACCGCGCGACGCCGTTCATCATCAGCGACACACCCCGCTCGGTGTCGTGCGACGCGATCAGGTTCATCTGGGCCTGTTCGTGCTCCGGGGCGTGATTCGTAGCCGCTCGGATCCGTTCGACGCACGCGCCCGCGTCCGTCGTCTCGCGACCGATCGCCAGCCAGTCCGCGATCGCGTAGGTGAGCGGGTAGTTCATCTGCGCGTCGAACGCGACGCCGTTGAACCACCGCTCGGCGTCCGACCAGATCTCGCCGACCAGCAACGCGTCCGGGTTGATCGACCGGACGTGGGCGCGCCATTCTCGCCAGAACGCACGTCCGATCTCGGGGGCGACATCGAGGCGCCAGCCGTCGATCCCGTCGGACGGATCGCCGTCCCCGTTGGGATCCATCCAACGCCTTGTAACCGCCATGACATGGGCTTTCGGGCCCGGCGCTAGGTCACCCTCGGATGTCTGTCGGAACTCGGGCAGCGCCCCGTTGGTGCGGTCCCAGGCGTCGTAGCGGAGCAGATTCCCGTCGGCGTCGAACTCGGCTTTGAACCAATCCGCGTACCGGGAACGTGCGCCGAGCTCGAGGACGTCTTGGAACGCGAAGTGCTCGCGTCCGACGTGGTTCCACACGCCGTCGAGGATGACACGCAGGCCGCGTGCGCGGGCTTGGGGAAGCAGCACGTCGACCAGGTACGTGTCGGCGGGCTCCCAGCCCCAGGTCGTCTCATCCACCGGATCCTCGCCCGAGCGGTCAACCGGCGTGGGCGTACCCGGATGCCCGAGGGTCGGATCGATGTGGCGGTGGTCGCTTGCTTCGTATTTGTGCAGCGAGGCGGCGTCGAACACCGGGCAGAGATAGAGCCCCGTCGCGCCGAGCGCGGCGATGTGGTCGAGTTGCCCGACGACGCCCTGCAGATCCCCACCGAAGCGGCGCTCGTACACGGACTGCCCGGCAGCCCCCCACCATCGATCCGGGTCGCCGCGGAATCGCGTCGGCTCGGCGATCCGACGGTTCCAGTGCATCTCGATCTCTTCGTAGGTCGCCTCTCCGAAGGGGTGGTCCCATGCGAGCACGGTTCGGTCCCAGCGGTGCGGATCGTTCCTGGTGTTCGCGTTGCGGAAGCGCTCGGGGAAGACCTGGTACCAGACGATGCCCTTTGCCCACTCGGGCACGCGTGCGGGATCGATCGGAGCCTCTGACAGGGTGATTGAGCGGTGAGCCCCCCCCACTTGTCCGATCACACCAGGCCGACCAGGCCAGCCGGGCTGGGTCAGCGACTGGGCAGTACCGCACCCATATGCCAAAGAAGCGGCTGTGCACCCTGCCAGCGCCGCCCGGATACGCCGTATCGAGCCTTTGGGTGGGTGCCAGGGCCCACGAAAGCACATTCGGTTGACTGGCAGGGGGCGCATCCATTAGACTCCTGGCGAGGGACAGGCCCCCCTTAGGGGCCGCAACCAGGACCGGCATGGCCGGTCACGAGGGATCAATCGTGCAAGACTACCGCGCCCGTCGCCGCGAAGGCGGTTTCACACTCATTGAGTTGCTCGTGGTGATTGCCATCATCGCGCTGCTGATCGGCATCCTGTTGCCGGCGATCGGTAAGGCTCGCGACACCGCCAAGGCTCTCAAGTGCCAGACCAACAACCGCGGCATCGGCACGGCGATGCTTCTGTACGCGAACGACTACAAGGACTGGTTCCCGGTCATCCCGAGTTCCAACCCCAACGAGTCACGCGCGGACCTTATGTCCAAGCAGCAGAGCGCGGGCGGCGTGGCCGGCCTGTTCAGCCTGTTCCAGGTGGGTGACGCCGAGTTCCAGGGGTACGACAGCCCGCCGGTCGGTGACCGCGGCTACATCGGCGCGTTCGGTGTCGGGCTGCGCCGGTACGCGAACGGCAGCGACCAACCCTTGCTGGCCAACTACATCGAGGCGTTCGAGGTGCTCACCTGCCCGCTGGATCGCGAGGACAGCTATTTCGGCTGGAGCGGTGACATCAACACCAAGCGATACAACTTCAGCGGGCGTGTGAGCAAAGTGCCGACCGCCCCGACGAGCGCAGAAGAGGTCATCTCGTACAACATCAGCTATCTCTACTTCGCCGGGCTGCGTCCGAACGACGCCGATGTGCTGACCTCGCCGGTCATCTGGGGCGACGAAACGAATACGAACGACGTCGCGACGAACGCGTTCTACGGCTACAACTGGGCCGAGGACGAGCCGGGGCAAGGCCAAGAGCCGCAAGCCGTGCTCGACGAGTTGGGTTTCAATCCGGCCACGGGCTATGCCAAAGTCGATAATCACGGCGACGAGGGCGGCTACTTCGTCTTCTCCGACGGGCACGTCGAGTTCATCACTCAGAACCCCCAGCGAACGTTCTTCGCAGATTACAAGGGCTTGCTCCAATCCAACCCGGCGCTCGCACAAGAGCTCAAAACGGAAGCAAAGAGCATCAACCTGTTCAATCCGGACCGCAGTCGGTTGATGCGGACAATCGACTGAAACACGCCGAACTCCATCGCTCCGGTGCCCGCTCGGCGAGGCTGTGCCGCGTCGGCTACGCTACCGATCTCACTCCCCAACGACGCACCCGGACGAACCTGTGAGCGACGCACCATCGACACGAAAGCCCGGCGTGACCCAAGGCCAACGGCGCACGCTGGGCGGGCTGTTCGCCCACCAGGAGTCCGGGCTGATCATCGTCATCCTGCTGATGGGCCTGGGCCTGACCATCTTCGGAGCCCTCAACCCCGTCACGCTCCCGACGCAGCAGGCGGTCGAGCCCGGCGCGACGGTGACCGTGCTCGACAAGCAGAATGCGATCCATCCGACCGGCGTGTTGGGGCGGACGGACATCAGCGCCTTCCGCGTGACCGATCCTGACGGCGCTGCGCAGGACTATCGCGTTTCTGACGGCTGGTGGTACGACTCGGAGAAGTTCCAGCTCAGCCGCGAGCACACAGTCAACGCGTTCCTGAACACCGAGAAACTCGTGCTGATCGTCAAGGACGCGAGCTTTATCGCGATCATGGCGGTGGGCATGACCGGGGTGATCATCCTCGCGGGGATCGACCTGAGTGTCGGCTCGATCTACGGGCTGGCGGGGATCGTCGGCGCCATGGTTCTCACCAAGATGCCCGCCGATATGAGCTGGGCATTGGCGGTGCCGATCGGGCTGCTCGTATGCATCGCGGTCGGAGGCGCCTGCGGCTTCGCGAACGGGGCGATGTCCGTGGGGCTGCGCGTGCACCCGTTTGTCATCACGCTCGGCATGATGGCCGCACTCCGCGGATTGACGCTCGTGCTGCCGAGCGAGCTTTTCGAAACCCAATCGATCAGCGGCTTCCCGGAGTCATTCACCAAGGGCTTCTTCAAAGCCGAGATCCTCGGCGTCGAGCCCGTCCCCGCGCTGTTCATGCTCGCGGTCGCCGGCGCGGGATGGTTCGTGCTCAGCCGCACAGTGTTCGGGAGGCGCGTCTTTGCGATCGGCGGGAACGAGACCGCGGCCAGGTACGCCGGCATCCCCGTCGCCAGGGTCAAGATCCTCGTCTACACGATTACCGGGGCGCTCGCGGGCCTGAGCGGATGCCTCGCGATCGGGTTCTACGGGGCGGGCGAAACCAACGCCGGGAACGCGTATGAGCTCCGCGTAATTGCGGCGACGGTCATCGGAGGCGCTTCGCTGATGGGCGGGCGTGGAACGGTCATCGGTGCCGTTCTCGGGGCGATCGTGATCGAACTGATCAACAACTCGATCCTGATCCTCGGGATCGACCAGAGCTACAACCAGATCGTAATGGGCGCGGCCATCATCGTCGCCGTCGTCGTCGACCAGACCAAGCAACGCCTCGCCGCCAAGCGGGGCTGATCCCGACCCGCTCTCGAAGCGGGCCGTAAAAACAAGCAGGAGACGCGTGATGCGCAACAGTACAGCAGTGATGTCCGCGGCAGCGATGGTCCTGGGCGCTGGATTTATGTTCGCCGGGTGCTCAAAGTCTGGGGACGGTTCATCGACCGATGCAGGCTCCGACCAAGTAACCGAGGACATCCCAACCTACACCATCGGGGTGATCGCCAAGAGCAGCAGCAATCCGGTGTTCATGGCGGCCCGCACCGGCGCGGTCGCGGCCGGCGAACGCCTCAGCGCAGAACTCGGCGTCAACGTCGATGTCCAATGGAAGACCCCGCCCCAGGAAGACGCCCAGGTCCAGGCCCAGTACGTCGAGCAGCTCGTTGCTTCGGGCATCGACGGGATCGCGATCTCGGTGACCGACGCCAACGTGCTCAATGCGGCGCTCGAGTCCGCGGTCGCGAAGGGCGTGATCGTGGTGACGTTCGATAGCGATGCGCCGGACTCGGGGCGGATGGCGTACTACGGCGTCGACGACATGGCCGCGGGAGCCGAGGTGATGCGACAGCTCGCGGGCGTGATGGGCGGGGAGGGCACCGTCGCGGTGCTCACCGGCAACCCGGCCGCGGTGAACCTGTCCAACCGCGTCAAGGGCGTCGAGCAGGCCGCCGCCGAGTTCCCGGGCATCACGATCAAGGACGTGTACAACTTCACACCCGAGACCGCGACCGAGGCCGCCGCCAAGATGGCCCAGGTCCAGACCGCCAACCCCGACATCACCGGGTGGGCGCTCGTCGGGGGCTGGCCTCTCTACACCGACAACGCGCTCGACGGGATCTATGAGACCGCCAAGATCGTGTCGATGGACCCCCTGCCGCTGCCGCTGGAGTACGTCAAGAAGGGCCAGGTGCAGGTGCTCGTCGGCCAGCCCTACTTCGGGTGGGGCGAGAAATCGGTCGAGATGATCGTCGAGAAGAAGCACTTCGACCGCTCGCCACCCAGCGAGTTCGTCTACGCGACCTTCGACATCGTCACGCCAGACAACGTCGATGCGTTCGGCGAGAACTGGAAGGCCTGGCTGGGCGAGGACTGATCCCCAGACGCGCACGGGCCGACGCAAGCAAACTCCGTGGGCGATCGTGAGAGCGGCCGCCCCCGATTCCATGAGCCAGACAGCCGACACGACCGACCATCCGGTGCTGCTCCGGGCGACGGGGATCTCGAAGCGCTTCGGGATCACCCAGGCGCTCGACGATGTCACGGTGTCGTTCACCCGGGGCGAGGTGCACGCGCTCATGGGCGAGAACGGCGCGGGCAAGAGCACGCTGGGCAAGGTCATCGCCGGGCTGCACAAGGCGGACACGGGAACGGTCGAGATCGATGGGCGGAAACTGGTCCCCGGGTCGCTCGACGACGCATTCGCGGCGGGCATCCGCATCGTCCACCAGGAACTCGCCCAGTGCCCGAACCTTTCTGTGGCCGAGAACCTCTGCCTCCATGCCATCCCCAAATCCGGCTTGACCGTGGACTTCAGGGCGATGGAGACCCGCGGTGCCCGACTGGTCCACCGGCTCGAGCCGTCGATCGACGTGACCAAGCCGCTGGGCCTGCTCAGCCCGGGGCACCGCCAGATCTGCCAGATCGCCGCGGCCCTCGACGAGGACGGGCCCCACGGCGGCGCGAAGGCCATCGTCTTCGACGAACCCACCAGCTCGCTCTCGATCCATGAGACCAACCGCCTGCTCACGATCGCCCGCGAGTTGGCGGACTCGGGCGTGACCGTGATCTACGTGTCGCACCGCATGAGCGAGATCTTCGCGTGCTGCGACCGGGTCAGCGTGCTGCGAGACGGGCGATACGTCGCGACATCGGTAGTCGCCGACATCGACGAGCCGACGCTGGTCGAGCAGATGATCGGGCGCCGCCTGTCCACGCCCGGGGCGAAAGCCGCAGAGGTGCTAGCCGAATCGACGGGTGTTGAGCACGAGGTCGCACCGGATGCGCCGGTCAAGCTACGAGTTTCGGGCATCAACTCGCCCGGCAAGGTCCACGACGCGTCGCTCGAGGTCCGGGCGGGCGAGGTGCTGGGCATCGGCGGGCTGGTCGGCGCGGGGCGATCCGAGTTGCTCGACGCGATCTTTGGGCTCGATCCCAACAGCCGGGGCACGGTCGAGGTAGACGGCGAAAACATCACCGGGCTGGGGCCCCGCGGCGCGATCCGCTCGGGCATGGGCTACGTCCCCGAGGACCGGCGACTGCAGGGCTTGTTCATGAACCTCGGGATCGACGAGAACATCCTCGCCCCGATGATGCCCGAGCTTGCAACCGCGGGCGTGCGGGACCTCGGGGGCGAACTCGAAGAAGCCGAGCGCCGCGTGTCGCGCTTCCAGATCAAGACCGCCTCGCTCCGCCAGACCACCCCCGACGAACTCTCGGGCGGCAACCAGCAGAAGCTGCTCATCGCCCGCTGGATGCGCGACAACACCAAGGTGCTGCTGCTCGACGAGCCCACCCGCGGGATCGACGTTGGCACCAAGGCCGAGATCTACCGGCTCGTCCAGCAAGCCGCGGCGTCCGGGCTGGCGGTACTGCTGGTGTCCAGCGAGATGCCCGAGTTGCTCGCGCTGTCCGATCGGATTCTCGTCATGGGCGACGGGCACATCCGCGGCGAGCTGAGCGGCCAATATATGACACAACGAAACATCATGACATTGGCGACACAGGACTAGTCGCCGAATCCATGATCTGTTAGCATGTTACGATGAAACACCACAATCGCGAACAACTGCTGACCATGCTATCAGTAACCGCATTAGCCGTCGCGGCGATCTCGCTGATGGCTGCGTCGCAAGAACCTGTGAATGGCAACATTCCGCCGAATCAAAGCGACGGATTCACCGCGTTCAATCGCCAGGCTGTGCTCGTGAAGGTGGACTACGGAAACGGGAACATCACCGGGTATAGCGGCGTGTTCCGCCATGCAGATTCGAACTGCATTCTTTTGTCGCCAGATGGAAACGCCGATCACCACCGATGGATCCGGACTACCGATGCTCGAACGATCGACATCACGTTGCTGAAAGACCACCACTTCAATCCTTGAGAACGATGATCTCCTGACCATCCACGCCCCAGATCATTAACTCTTCTCCGCCGGGCACGATCAGGCGGACTCGGACCGGGCGCTCGGAGCGTTCCATATCACCCTCGGCTGACTCCACCGTGATCGACACCGAGCCGTCGCCGCGGGTCTGTGCCTGGTAGGTCGTCAGCAGGTACTCGCCATCTTTGAAGCCCCACCCCTCGCCGGCGTCCTCATACAGCTCGCCCTCGGCATTGCCGGCGCTGTCGAGGTGGACGATCAGGTGGAGCTCATCGCGCGAGTCGGGACGGTCGCCGAAGAACTCTGTGACCGGGGCGGCCGCGATGATCGAGCCGGGTCGGATGTACAGCTCGGGCTGATGCTGGTCTTTGGAATCGCGCCCGCCGTCGAAGCACGGGAAATCGAACCTGGCCCACCCGACACCGTTCTGGGCCCGCGGCAGCACCGCGGCACGGTCCGCCTCGGGCGTGACCTTGACCGACACGAGCAGGTCTTCGCCGAGCAGGAATGAGTCGTCCTCACTACGCAGCGCCGGGTCGGCCGGGTCGGCGAAGAAGGTCGGCTGGGCGATGGGCATGCCGCTCTGCGAGCTGACCCAGAACTGCGTGTACAGGTAGGGCATCAGTCGGTAGCGTCGCTCGAGCGCCCGGCGTGCACTGGCTTCGACCTCGGGCCCGAACGCCCAGGGTTCTTTGTCGATGTTGCCCTTGGCCGTATGCCCGCGGCTGAAGGGCAGCAGCGAGCCGTAGCCGATCCAGCGGGCGAAGAGTTCGCCGTCGCCGTTGTACGCGAAGCCGCCGATGTCCGGGCCGCAGAAGGGCTGCCCCGAGAGCGACAGGTTCAGGGTCATCGGGATCGACATCTCGAGATGGGGCCAGTTGGCGCTGTTGTCGCCCGTCCAGGTCGCGCCGTAGCGGTGCCCGCCCATGAAATTCGCTCGGCTGAGTACGAACGGGCGCTTCTCGGGGTTGGCCTTGAGCACGCCCTCGCGGGTCGCTTTGATCATCATCATGCCGTAGACGTTGTGGTAGCGTGCGTGCGATCCGGTGCCTCCGAGCGCCTCGTCCGCCCGGTGGATGTTGTCCTCGGGCATGGTCTTGCTGGTGACGTTGAACACGGCCGGCTCGTTCATGTCGTTCCACACGCCGTCGATGCCGAGCGCCATGAAGTCCTTGTAGAGATCCGCCCACCATGCGCGGACATCGGTCCGAAAGTAGTCGGGGAACACGCACACGCCCGGCCAGACCTCGCCGTTATAGACCTCGCCCTGGGCGTCTCGCACCCAGACATCGTTGGCGGTGCCCGTGTCGTAGACCGAGTAGCCGGGTTCTTTCTTGACGCCCGGATCGATCATCCAGACGTTCGAGAACCCGTGCTCGTCGAGCCAGGCGTTGAGCCCGGCGGGGTCTGGGAACTGCTCATCATCGAATGTGAACACGCGGTAGGCGTCCATGTAATCGATGTCCATCCAGATCACGTCGGCAGGCAGGCTGCGTTTGCGGAACTCGCGGACGACTTCCTTCACTCGAGAATCGGGGTTGTACGAGTAGCGGCACTGGTGGTAACCCACGGCCCACTTGGGCGGCATCTCGATGGTCCCGGTCAGATGACCGAGCCCCCGCATGACGTCCTGCGGCGAGTCGCCCTCGATGAGCACGATCGGGAACTGGTAGTTGGGCGCACGGAACGTGATCCCGCCCCGGAGGTCGATCTCGCAGCGTTCGGTGGTGTCGGCCAGCACGCCAAACGCGGTGCCGTCGGCGCGGACCGCGAGCACCCAGGGGTGCGCGGTGTACAGGTGGGGGTCGCCCAGCCCGTAGCCGAATGCGTCGTGGTTCCAGGCTTCGGTGACGTAGCCGTTCCGAAGCAGCGGTCCCGCGCACTGCCCGGTGCCGTAGAGGCTGGTGCCCCGCTCGATCTCGATCGACGCGACGAAACGCCCGGTGTCTTTTTCGACAGAGAACTCGGGTACCACATCGACCCGACGTAGGTTCACGCGTCCTTTGCGCTTGAACTGCTCGACCATCGCGAACGACGGCCGGCGTGCCTCGGCGGCCTGCTCCGATGCATCGAAGCGCACGATCCCGTCGCCGAGCCGGTCGGCCTGAACCTCGGTTTCCGCCCGGGTCAGGGCTTGCCCGTGGGCCGGCAGGGCGGACATCACCATGGCCGCCACAACAACGGCCCGGTGCAACGAAGAACGGTCGAACATGGTGCTTCCCTCACTGATCGGCCCTGTCTCCAGGGATGTGCTTTCGCGGTCACTGTACGCAGCATGTGGATCCAGTCCCGCTCACGTTTTCGGACCGCCCCATGTGGGTTGCCACGCCGCATCGCGATGCGGGACGATTCGCCCGAGGAATCGCGAAAGCGGGTTCACAAACGCCCGGATCCGGGTCATAATACCAGGAACGCCATTGATTGGCGTCGAGAAGGATGACCAGACACGATGGAGAGCACCATGCGATCGATGTTCCTGCGCGCCGCCCTCGGGCTCGGCTTGCTCTGCCTGCTCGCCACCGGGACCTCCGGACAGCGGTCCCAGACGTATCTCCAGTGGTTCGAAGCCGAGTGGGACGACATCGAGCGGCGCGTGCCCGACTTCTTCCTCGCCGGTTACGACGCGGTGTGGCTGCCGCCCGTGTCCAAGACCTCGGGCTTCAACAGCCCCGGGTACGACCCGTTCGACCGCTTCGATCTGGGACAGCCCCCGCTGTTCACGTTCTCGTCCAGCCGGGCCCGTACGACGTACGGCACGGAATCGACCATGCGGGCCATGGTCAAGGAACTCCAGCGCGCCAACGGCGAGGTCTACATCGACGCCATCCTCAACCACAACTCCGGGCGTACGACCTCGGACGCTTTCATCGCCCAGGGCTGGTACCCGGGCCTGTGGACGCCCCGCGAGAACCCGCCCCGCGACAAACTCCCCACCGACGACTGGGGCGACTTCCACAACGGAAACCAGTCCGGTTATCTACAGAGCGAGAATCCGGGCGGGTCCAACTACAACCTGCTCGACGGCGACCTGGTCGCGCTCGTTGACATCGCGCACGAGTCCAATCACCAGTTCATCCGCCACCCGGTGGAAGACGGCAACCCCCTGAACATCCCGGGCGGCACGGTCTTCAACCGCCCCGACCCCGCCAACGCGCGCATATACCCCGACCTGGCGCTCGGCTCGATCACCATCAACAACCCGGGCACCAGCCGCAACGGCCCGATCACGCTGACGCGCCACTCGTTCAACACGGCTGATCCCATGGCCGGCGACGCGGTGACGGACAACGCGACCGGGCTGCTCATGCGCTGGTCGCAGTGGATGATCGAGGAGATCGGCGTGGACGGCTTCCGCCTCGACGCCCTCAAGCACACGCCCAGCTTCTTCTGGGATCAGTTCTTCGACAGCGCCATCCACATGACCCGCACCACGCCCGACGGTCGCCAGGTCAACCCGTTCACGTTCGGCGAGAACGTCACGGGCAACTTCAACACGATCAACAACCTGACCCGCAAGGACTCGTTCGCCAACCGCGACGCCCTCGACATCCAGGGGGCCGCCCGCCTGCGTGACCTGCTCAGCGCGGGGGGCTTCGGAACGTGGTCCGGCATCAACGCCAACGCGGACTCGGGGCATCTCGACGCGGCCGACGACGGGCTCATCAACGGGTCGCTGGGCGTCAACCACGTCTTCAGCCACGACAACGGCACCAACGGCAACGGCAACTCCCTGCCCTCGCTGCCCAGTGAGCGGGCCCAGGGGCACCAGATGCACGCCTACATGCTCATGCGCCCCGGGCGTGCCATCGTCTACCACCACGCCCGAGGCATCCCGCGCACCAGCGGCTTCTTCCCCCGCGAAGGTGCGTCCAAGGCGCTCGGCTGGAACCCCGCGACGCAATCGCTCGACGACACCGTGACCAAACTGGTCCGGCTCCGCACACAGATCGCGTACGGCCAGTACTTCCCGCTCAACGCCAACCGGTCCGACGTGCTGGTCTTCGAGCGTGCCTTCAACGGGCAGGCCAACTGCCTGGTCGCGGTCAATGACCGATTCGACGCGGGCACCAACTCGGTCTCGGTCAATACGTCGTACCCCCAGGGCACCCGCCTGCACGAGATGACCGGCAACGCCGCCAACCCGACGGTCGATCCCACCAACATCGTCCCCGAGTTGATCGTCGTCGGCCCGGGCGGGCAGGTCACCCTCCAGGTGCCCCGCAATCGCACCGGATCGACCGACCACGGGCTCGGATACGTCATCTACGCCGAGGCGCTGCCCGAGGTTGAGATCTCATTCATCGGCTCCCAGAGCACGATCGACCCCGACCCCGTCAACTTCCCTGACAGCCTCCAGCGCCTGAACCCGATCACGGTGCTGACGGGCGACTCGTTCGAGATCCGCGTCGAGACCGCCCCCGGCGACCCGCTCGATCCGAACACCGACGACAACGCGATGTTCTCGTTCAACGCACGCGTGGACGATTACAACGGCAACGGCGCCCCCGACATCGGACCAGCGGTGTCCGTCATCGGGGGCTACGAGCAGTTTCTGACCGTGAACAACCCGCTGTTCGGCTCGGGCAACAGCACCGGGCTCTACCGCCAGGCGATCGACGCCACGCAGCTCGACGAGGGACTGAACTACCTCAGCGTGATCGCATTCCGCAACCGCCCCGCGGGCACGACGCCGATCTTCCGCAACGAGCGTGCGGTGGTCTACATCGACCGTCTCCCGCCCGAGGTCGAGTTGGTCGAAGCCGGGACGATCCTGACCGACCCCACCCCGCAGCTGACGGTCCGGGCCATGGACCGCACCACCTCCGAACTGCACATGTTCTCGAACCTGGACGCAGGTGTCGACCCGCTGTCCCTGATCAGCGGCGCCACCGCGATCCCCCGCTACGACCGCTCCGAGTGGCGGCGCAACCTCGACGAGACCTTCTCGCACGGGTTCCAGGAGATCACGATCGTCGCGCTCGAAGAGACCGGGAACAGCAGCGTGCTGACCGAGACGATCTTCATCGATCTCTGCGACGCGGACTTCAACAAGGACGGGCTGCTGAACTTCTTCGATATCAGCGGCTACATCGGCGCGTTCAACGCCCAGGACCCGGCCGCCGACCTGGCCGCCCCGTTCGGCGCGTTCAACTTCTTCGACATCGCCGCGTACATCTCGCTGTTCAACGCGGGCTGCCCCTAACCGAGCGTCTCAGGCGGCGGCGAGCATCCAGACCGCAACCAGGGCGCGAGCCGACCACAGCGCCGTCCGGGCCCAGTTCGTCCGCACGAGCCCGGACACCGCACGGATGTCGTGCCCATCGCGGGCGAGGCGGACGTGGAACGGGATCTGCCACGCGGCGGTCGAGACCCACGCGAGCACGACCAGCACCAACCCCGTGATCGCCAGCCACGGCGGGACGTGCGCGGGCGGTGCGAGCAGGATCCATGCCGCGGCGATCATCTCGACCAGCATGGGGGGCCCGACGACCCAGGTCGTCCGACGCTGGTGGGCGGCCGCGTAGCGTGCGGCGTCGTCCCCTGTCACGAGACCGAAGAGTGGGTAGTGCACGACCTGCACGAACCAAATCAGCCCGCACATCCAGGCGGACGCGAGGACCTGGGCGATGAGCACCCACCGCTCGGGCGTGAGCTCGAGACTCATGGCGTGCCCGCTGCCGCGTGGGTCGGCACAGCGCACGCGATGGACGCGTAGTCTGGGCGCTCGGACGCATTGCGGTGGCGGTGGGACGCGACAATCCGCCCGTTGTGGACGATGAACACGCCGGGCATCTGGAAGCCGTCGCCGCTTAGCCTGCCGAGCACGTTCCCGCGGAGGGTCGCCGCGATTCCGCGGACGAGTTCCTGGATCCCGAAGAGCTGCCCGAACCCGCCGCGTCCGAGTTCGAACGAACGGTAGAGAACCAGTCGCGGATCGGAAAGGACCGCGACACCCGCGAGCCCTTGCCTGTGGAGCAGAGCATCGAGCCCTCCAGGCTCGCCCTGGTGGACCAGCACCAGACGCTTGCCCTGGGACTCGATCGACTTGCGCTTGACCTTGAGGTCCGCGAGCGCCTCTCGGCAGAAGGTACACCCCGCGTGACGCAGGAACACCACGAGCAGCGCCGTCGCCCGCGACATCTCCGCAAGCGATTCGCCCGACTCGATCCTCGCCGACTCGATCGCCTGTTCGGGGGCTGGCACGTCTTCATCGCGCACCGCGTGCGACCCAGAATGGAATCTGAACGCCGCGTAGAGCATCATCACGAACGGCACCCACCAGATCAGATCGTTGGTCGGGAGCGTGACACCGAACTCGGGCGGCACGTCTCCCCGCGCCAATCCAATCGCGTAGCCCATCGGCCCGAAGACCTTGCCGAGGAAGCCCACCAGCACGATCGGCCAGTGGCGGATCGGATCGCGGGCCGCGGCCAGGTAGCCAAGCCCGTACACACCCACGACCATGCCCACGCACTGCCAGATGAACGGGTAGCCCGGCGCGGGCAGCCCCGTCAGGTCGAAAAGCCATGCCGGGTAGAGCACCGTGAGCCCGCCCCAGACGAGGTTATAGAGCCCGGCCGCGATGAGCCAGCGGCTCATCCAGCGGGGGTGGTCGGCGTTGGCGCGGTCGGTCATACGCGTGGCTTCGCCCGGGTCCTTGGCCCCGATGCTAATACACGCCCTCTTCGGAGCCTGTGATTTGCTCGGGCTTGGTTTTGATCGCCGCGAACCAGACGAAGTAGAACAGCGGGATCCCAAGTCCGAGACCGAGCCCGATCACCAGCCCGACCGCCTCACCAATCGCCTGACCCTGCCCACCCTGGTTAACTCCCTGGGCGATCGGGTTGTCCGGATAGTCCTGGGCCCACTGGGCCATGGCTCCCTGCTTGTCGAACTGACGCACCATGTTGATGAGCGTCAGAGGCATCGAGCACACCGCGTAGACCAGGTGCATCGGGCGGGCAACCGGGCGTCGCCCGACCAGCATGATCCCCGCGAAGAGCAGCACCACGGTCAGGATCGTCCCAATGCCCATGACCGCGTAGTCAATCATTCCGAACTGCATCGTCGGGGGGAGCGGATCGCCGTCGAGTGGGCCCTCCATTATTTTCGGCAACATCAGTGCGCCCACCGCGCTGAACCCGCCGCACACGAGACCGAGCCCCGCCAGAACAATGCTGATCACCCCGATGACCTTGGGCCACTTGGGCGGCGGCACGAACGGCATATCGGTTTCGTGCGTCGTTTCTTGTTCATAGTCCATTTCGAGTACCTCCCACTGGTAATCAGATGTACTAAACCCGCTCGAGGAACCGCACGTCGTTCTCGAACAACATGCGGATGTCTGGTATGGCGTACTTGCCCATCGCGATGCGCTCGATGCCGAAGCCGAACGCGAAGCCGGTCCATTCTTCGGGGTCGACGCCGCACGCCTCAAGGACGTTGGGATCGACCATGCCGCACCCGCCCAACTCGATCCACGCCGGCTCGGTGCCGGGCTTGAGGGCGATCTTCATGTCGAACTCGGCGCTCGGCTCGGTGAAGGGGAAAAAGCTGGGGCGGAGCCTGATCTCCGCGTCGGGCCCGAAGTAGGCCTTCGCGAACTGCAGCAGCGTGGTCTTGAGATCGCGCATGGTCACGCCGCGATCGATGAAGAGGCCCTCGATCTGGTGGAACATGAACGAGTGCGTCGCGTCGACCGTGTCCGGGCGGTAGACACGCCCGGGCGACACGATCTTGATCGGGGGGCCCCATCCCTCGGCGATCGCCCGCTCCATCGTGCGGATCTGCACGGTCGAGGTCTGGCTGCGCAGCATCCTGGGCGCGTCGGTCTCGTTGGGGTTGTCCACGTAGAAGTTATCGATCGGGTCGCGGGCGGGGTGACCTGCGGGAATGTTGAGCTTGATGAAGTTGTGCTCGTCGTCTTCGAGCTCGGGCCCCTGGGCCGCGTCGAATCCCATGCGTGCGAACACCTCGACCAGCTCGGCACGCACCCGCGTGATGATGTGACGCCGACCGAGGTGGCGGGTGTCGACGATGCCCGGCTCGGTCATATCGACCGCGGGGCCAGCTCCCGAACCCCCCGAGGCGCCGGCGGTCTTCTTCTCATCGAAGGCGAGCTCGAGCGCCTGCTTGACCGCGTTGAGGCGCTGACCGACCGCGCCCTTCTGCTCCTTGGGCACGTCCTTCATCCGCGGCATCATCGCCTTGAGCGCCCCCTTGGCACCGATGTAGGCGATCCGCCACGCCTCGATCGCCTCGGGAGATTCGGCGCTCTGGAGTTCGCCAAGGGCCTTGGATTCCAACGCGTTCAGGTCTTCGAGCATGCGCCATCATAGAAGTCGCGCCCGGGTCGCGCCGGGCCCTGACACGCTTGACGACCCATGAAAAAACACCCCGGCGGACCGGGGTGTTTGGGAAGTAGCAGTAACTGTTGCAGATCAGTCCTCGGAGGACTCGCCGGCGTCCGCGGGGGCTTCCGCAGCCGCGACGGGCTCGGACTTGCGGAGCTTGGCGGCGAACGCCGTGCGCCGGTCCGCCTTGCGACGACGCTGGCTCGGACGACCACCGATCTCGGGGCCTTCCTCGTTGCCAACGAACTGAATCACGCACAGCTCGGCCGCGTCGCCCAGGCGGTGACGCCCCAAGCGGACGATGCGGGTGTAGCCGCCCGCCCGGTCCGCGAAACGCGGCGCGACGTTGTCGAAGATGTGCTTGACCAGGCGGGGCGCCTTGCGGATCTCCCCGTAGCGGTTGCGCTCGATCTGGTCGGAGCTGGGGATGTCGAAGAACCCCTCGGTGAACTCGCGCTGGCCCTCGATCCGCTCGCGCTGCTCTTCGGTCGCGTTCTTGGGAACGTGCGACCAGGCAAACGCCTTGCGGTCTTGCCCCAGCATCGAGATCACGCGGCGTCGGGCGTGGATATCGCCACGCTTGGCCTTGGTCACGATCTTCTCGACGAACGGCTGGAGCGCCTTCGCCTTGGGGACCGTGGTGGTGATCTGCCCGTGCTCGAACAGGCTCGCGGCCATGTTGCGCAGCATCGCTTGGCGATGGGCGGTGGTACGGTTCAGCTTGAAGCCGGCTTTGCGGTGACGCATGGCTCTATCTCCGGACGGGCGTTACTGGCCCGCCAAAGTGGGAATCAGGATCAGGACCTCAGTCCTTCGTCGGGATCGTGTAACCCTCGGGCAGCTCAACGCCGAGGTCCAGGTTGATGTCGAGCAGCTTGCGCTTCACCTCACGCAGCGAGGTGCGGCCGAACGAACGGAGCTTGAGAAGCTCGGGTTCGTTCATGGTCACCAGCTGCGCCACGGTGTCGATTCGGGCCGACTCGAGGCAGTTGCTCGCACGGACGGACAGCTCGAGCTGCTCGACCGGCATGTTGAGCTTGCGGATCAGTTCTTCGTCGACACCGGCGGCCGCCGCGGCTTCCGCCGACACGGTCTCTTCGCCCACCTCGAAGTACTGGACGAACGGGTTGATGTGCTTGCGGAGGATCTTGCCGGCCTCGACCAGTGACATCTCGGGGGTCACCGTGCCGTCGGTCCAGATCTCCATGGTCAGCTTGTCGTAGTTGGTCCGCTGGCCGACACGGGTGTTCTCGGTTTTGTACCGGACACGCTGCACGGGCGAGTAGATCGCGTCGACCGGGATGATCCCGATCTCCTGCTCGTCGCTGCGACCGAACTGCTCGGACGCGGGGACGTAGCCACGACCCTTGCCGACGTGGATCTCCATCTCGAACGCGACCTCGGAGGTAAGCGTCGCGATGACCAGGTCTTTGTTGTGGACGGTGACCGACGTGTCCGCCTCGATCAGCTCGGCGGTGACCTCGCCCGGGCCCTGGGCCGCGAGACGCATCACGCGGGGCTCGTCGCCCTCGACCTCGACGATCAGGTTCTTGATGTTGAGAACGATGTCGGTCGTGTCTTCGAGGACGCCCTCGAGCGACGTGAACTCGTGCTCGGCGCCCTTGACCTTGACGGCCGTGACGGACGCGCCCTCGATCGACGAAAGCAGGATGCGACGCAGCGAGTTTCCGATCGTGGTGCCCATGCCGCGCTCGAACGGCTCGACGGTAAAGCGACCGAACGTGGGTCCGGTGAACTTGGGATCGGAAACAACTCGGGTCGGAAGCTCAAGGCCTCTCCAGCGAACTCTCATAATCTTCGTCTCCTCGGCAGCGGGTTTCATTTCCCGGGCGTTGGGGCTCACGTGCGGTCCGTGCTGCCGAACACGGAACGCTCTTCTGGCACCCTTCGCCGAATGTCATCTATCACGAAAACACGCCGGGCCCATCGAGGGATCGACGCGGATCAGTTCTCTTACACGCGCCGCTTCTTGCGGGGGCGGCAGCCGTTGTGGGGGACCGGGGTCCGGTCCTCGAGCGCGGTGACCCGCAGCCCGGTCGAGACCATGCCCGACACCGCGTTCTCGCGACCGGCTCCGGTCCCGGTGATGCGGACCTCGAGTTCTGTCATGCCCATCTTGCGGACCTTCTGGCCGCACTGCTCGCCCGCGCGGGTCGCGGCGAAGGGCGTCGCCTTGCGGGCGCCCTTGAACCCGATCGTGCCGGCCGAGTCCCAGGCGAGGGTCTCGCCATTGGTGTCGGTGATGGTGATCATGGTGTTGTTGTGCGTCGCCTTGATGTGGGCGATGCCGCGGACGACGTTCTTGCGGATCTTTTTGACCTTCTTGGCCATGTGTTCGCTCCTGTCGGATCCACTTTGGGTTCCCGGCTCTGGTGAGACGCGGGCTGGAACCTTGCGATGAGTTGATTGTCAGAACACCCCGGAATGACTCCGGAGTGGTCGGTGATTCAGAACGGGTTTTAGCCCTTGATGCCCTTCTTGCCGGCGACGGTGCGCTTGCGACCCTTGCGGGTGCGGGCGTTGCACTTGGTGCGCTGCCCACGCGTCGGCAGACCGGCGCGGTGACGGTCGCCGCGGTAGCTGCGGATCTCGCGGAGACGCGAGATGTTCTGCTGCACCTGGCGCCGGAGAGCACCCTCGACCAGGAAACCGTTGTCGATGATCTGGTTGATCTTCGCGATGTCGGTCTCGGCCAGCTCGTTGGCCCGCGCATCGGGGTCGATGCCCGCTTCGACAAGGATGTCCTTGGCGAACTTGGGGCCGATCCCGTGCACGTACTGCAACGAGTAATAGATCTTCTTGCGATCCGGAATATCACTACCAGCGATACGAGGCACGGCGGCTCCCTTGCTCGCCCGGTCGACCGGGCGCTACGGCTGCTTCAAATACAGTCCGACACTCCAAACAGGCGCGATCGATCACGACCGCGCGGGCGTCAGCCCTGACGCTGCTTGAAACGCGGGTTCTTCTTGTTGATGACAAAGACCTTGCCCTTGCGGCGGACAATCTGACAGTCCTTGCTGCGACGCTTGACGCTCGACTGAACCTTCATGGCAGACTCCAACGACTGTCAACCTGCGAATACGATCCTCACACCTGCGCCACGCCCTCGCGGCACAAACGCCGCGAACGGACACCGCTCAGGGCAGCCGTCAACGGCGAGGACCCACGATCCGACACAGGCCGAACCGCAGGAAGGGATTCTAGCCCCCAATCCGCCGCAAGTCTTGCAGCCACCCATGCCAAAGCTCGCCCGGCGGGGCGTAGATGCCTGAAAACGCACCTCAATTGACCGCTTTTTCCTCGCCGGATCCGGGGCTATCCCGCCCGGCCACCACCACGGACCGCGACTGCTCGAGCACCACCGTCACCTCCGTGAAGCAGGCGTCCGAGCCGTCGGCCGTACGGTCGAGCCAGCCATCCCGAACAAAGCCCGTGTCCGCCCACGCGACGACCGGCTCGATCGTGATCGCCTGCCCACGGGCAAGCTGCTCGGTGCCCGCGCTATCAAGCCCCGCTCCGTGGCAGGGCAACGCCGGCTCGGTGTGCATGGCTCGCCCGATGCCGTGCCCGAAGAACCCGTCCAGCATCACGACCCCGTGCCGCTGGGCTGCCCGGTGCATCAGGTCCAGGGCACCCTGCCAGCTCTGCCCCTTGTTTAAAAACATCACGCCGGCCTGGGCCACGCTCCTGGAAGCGGCGGCCAACGCGGCCCGGCGCGGGTCGGCCGACGCCCCACCGATGCACCAGCTGTGCGCCGCGTCGGCGTGCCAGCCGTCGAGCGAAGCCGCCAGATCCGTTGTCACCAGATCGCCTCGCTCGAGCACGCGCCCCGGATCGCTGGCGCCCGAGATCTCGTCGTTCACACAGACCGACAGCGAAAGGGGGAACGCCCCGCCGTCTTGCCCATCCGAATGACCCTTCATGGAAGATCGGGCACCGAGACGCGCGAGCGTCTCGCCCGCGATCGCATCGAGCTCCCCCACTGTCACACCGGGGTGCACTGCGAGGCCGACCGCACACAGCACGTGATCCACGGCTTCGCCCGCTCGGGCGATACCCAGGTACTCCGGGCTGAGCCCGAGTTCGATCAACGCCCGCCGGGCAGGCGTGGAGCGCTGTCCGACGCATCGCCCAGGAATCCCTCGTAGTTGCGCATCAGGAGCGCCGCTTCGACGCGTTGCAGGAAGTCGAGCGCGACAGACACCACGATCAATAGGCCCGTGCCACCCAAGAACTGCGAGACGACAAAGTCCACGCCGAGCCCCTGGTTCACGGTCATCGGCATCACCGCGATCAACGCGAGGAAGGCCGCACCGACGTACGTGATGCGTTCCATCACCGCTTCGAGATACTCAGCCGTGCGCGGCCCCGGTCTCAAGCCCGGGATGAACGACCCGTGGTCGCGCAGCTGCTTGGACATGTCCTCGGGGTTGAACTGTACGGTGATCCAGAAGTAGCTGAAGAAGTACACCATCATGATGTACAGCAGCAGGTACGGGAACTCGCCCATCTGCATGTTGGTGTCGAGCCAGTTGATCAGGTTCGGGTACCAGCCGCTCAGCCCGGACGCCTGCGCGTTCGACGAGAGCATGCCGAACACGACGGACGGGAAGACCATCAGCGACGACGCGAAGATGATCGGCATCACGCCGCCGTGGTTGACCTTGAGCGGCAGGAAGCTGCGCTGCCCGCCGAACGACTGTCTGCCCCGGCTGTGTTTGGCTTGCTGGACGGGTATTCGTCGCTGCGCAACGGTCAGCAGAACCGACCCGGCGACGACGATGATGAAGCCACCGATGAGCATCATCAGGCCCATCCAGCCCATCTTGTTCGGGTCGCCGGGCTCGAACCCGGCGTAGACCGACATGATCGCGTTCGGCATCCCGGTCAGAATGCCGGCCATGATGATCAGCGAGACGCCGTTGCCGATGCCGTGCTTGTCGATCTGCTCGCCCAGCCACATCAAGAACACCGTGCCCGCGGTCAGCGTGGCGACGCCCATGATCCACCAGACAGGGTTGTTCGCCCACTGGGGGTAGACGAGGCCCGACGCGGTGATGAACTTGAGCCAGCCGAGCGCCTGCACGATGCAAAGCCCGACGGTGGCGTAGCGCGTCCACTCCTGGATCTTCTGGAAGCCGCTGGGCCCCTCTTCGCGGATGGCTTTGAGCTTGGGCGAGACCGAGCCGAAGAGCTGGAAGATGATCGACGCCGTGATGTAGGGCATGATGCCCAGCCCGAATATCGTCGATTGCCCGAACGACCCGCCCGAGAAGATCGCGACGTACTGGGCCAGTCGCCCCGCCGCAGCGCCGGTCGCGACCTGCGCCTCGAAGAACTGCGTGAGCGCCTGTTGGTTCACGCCAGGGACCGGGATCCAGAACCCGATGCGGTAGACCGCCAGCATCGCCAGCGTGAAGAGGATCTTCGAGCGCAGCTCGGGGATCCGAAAGACATTGAAAATGGTCTGGAACAGCATGGGTCTCTCGCTGTGGGTCGGTCGCGTCGGGTGCCCCGCGCCTGATCGGGACGGCCCGGCGGGCCTGCTCACTCGTATCTCAAAGCCAGACGCCGGGCCGAGGGGTCCGTCGCGGGCATGTGCCCAGATCGTACGGTCCGCTCGGCCCGGCGTCCGGGGATGAATCCAGTTTCCGGATCAGCGAGGCACAGAGCCGCGCCGCCCGAGTCAGTTCTTGGGCTTGAGAACCTCGCCGCGGGCAAACGCCTCGGAGCGGGCCTTGTGCCACTTCTGCTTGTTGAGCTTCTTGGTGAGATTCTTGGGCGTGTGGTCGTCGGAGTTTCGGTCGACGCCGCGGACGCGGTCGCGCCGGGTGCCGGACTCGTTGACCTTGCCGCCCGCGTCCTCGATCAGCTTGCGGGCCGACGCGGTGACGCGGTTGGCATCGACGTTGACCTTGACCGAGAGCTTCTCGCCCTCGGGCATGTCGCCCATGACCTTGAGGTTGCGGGACGTATCGCGGATCAGGCCGGCCTTGATCAGGGTTTCGGCATTGATATCGCCGCCCTTGGCAAAGTCGGCGTGCGCCAGGATCTTGCCGAGGTTGATCGCCCAGAACTCGGTGCGGAAGTTGGCGTTTGAGAAGCCGAACTTGGGCATGCGCCGGAACAGGGGCATCTGGCCGCCCTCGAACTGGAACAGCTTGGAGTGGCCCGAGCGTGAACCCGCGCCCTTCTGCCCGCGTCCGGAGGTCTTGCCGTGCCCGGAGCCAACGCCGCGACCGACGCGCTTGCGCTTCTTGTACTTGCCGGCGATCTCGGTAACGTCGTGAATCATCATCTCGGGGCACTCCCGGGAAAAGCGGGTGGGGTTCTGGGATCGGCCCGGCAACGCCGGGCACTTCGAGGCGGCCTCAACAGAGGCGGGCAAGCGAGCCTGATGACTCGCGATCAACTATCCGCGAGCATTCAGCTCGCGGGAGGGGCATCGGGTGCCGGAGCGGCCGGGGCAGGTGCCGCCGGAGCGGGCGCCGGAGCAGCCGCGGGTGCCGCCGCCGGAGGAGGACCGGAATGGCGTTGGCCGCCGCGTCCGCCGCCACCGCCGCCGCGGGGTCCGCCACGACCACCACCACCACGCCCGCCGCGTCCGCGGTCCTGGCCGATGGTGTTGACGGGGGCCTGCATCTTCTCGCCCTCGACGCGGGCGGGCATGAAGCGCTTGCCGCGCTCGATGCGTTGCTCGATGTCGGTCGCCTCGATCTCGACGCCGCGGAGATCAGCGACCTCTTCGCGGGTGCGGATCTGATCGAGCCCGTCGAAGAGGGCCTTGATCGTGTTGAGCTTGGCGGTCGAGCCGTAGCACTTGGTCAGGCAGTCGGTGATGCCCGCCATCTCGAGGACCGCGCGGACGGTGCCGCCGGCGACCACACCCGTACCGGGCGAAGCCGGGATAAGGCGGACCTTGCTCGAGCAGTAGTGCCCCTCGACCTCGTGGGGCAGGGTCGTGCCGGCCATCTTGACGGTCTTGAGGGAGCGCCGGGCTTCCTTCTGGGCCTTCTCGATGGCCGCGGGAACTTCGGGGCTCTTGGCGTAGCCGAAGCCCACCTTGCCGCGTCGGTCGCCGACCACAACGAGCGCACCGAAGCTGAAGCGACGCCCGCCCTTGACGGTGGCGCTGCTCCGGTAGATGTTCACCGTGTGCGACTCGAGATTAGTTGCTTCGTCGAGGATTTCAGCCATGGATTACTTCTTTCAGAACTCGAGACCGGCCTTGCGAGCCGCATCAGCCAGCGCTTTCACACGCCCGTGGAACTTGAAACCGCCGCGGTCGAACACGACCTGGCTGACACCCGCAGACTTGGCACGCTCGGCGATCACTTGGCCCACGGCCTCGGCCGCGCCGGCGTTGCCCGTGCCGCCCGAGACCGACACGCCCTTGTCGCGCGTCGAAGCGCTCGCGAGCGTCGTGCCGGCCAGGTCATCGATGACCTGGACGTAGATGTGATTCAGCGACCGGTAGATCGCCAGACGCGGACGCGCCGGCGTGCCCTGCACCCGCTTGCGGATGCCGGTACGGCGCCGGTTGCGGCGGAGTGCTTTGTGCTTGAACTTGTCCATCGTGACGACCTCCGTCAGGCTGCGGTCCAAACGTGGACCGTGCCGCTGCTATCGATTACTTGCCGAACGCCTTGCCCTGCTTGCGCTGGATGAACTCGTCCTGGTACTTGATGCCCTTGCCGTTGTAAGGCTCGGGCTTGCGCTTCGAGCGGACCGTCGCGGCGAAATGCCCGACCATCTGCTTGTCCGCACCCGTGACCGTGATCAACTGCTTCTCGGTCGTGACGGTCAGACCCGTCGGGATCGGGACCTCGATCTTGTTCGCGAAGCCGACCTTGAGCGACAGGTTCTGGCCGGCGATCGTGCCGGTCCAACCGACGCCGACGATCTCCAGCTTCTTCTGGTAGCCCTCGGTCACGCCGATCACCATGTTGTTCAGGATCGCACGCGTCGTGCCCCAGAAGGCACGCAGCGACCGGTCCTGAGCCACCTTGTCGGCGTCCATGGTCACGTTGATCGCCTTGGCGTCCTCATCGAACGACACGCCGACCTCGGGGCGGTGCTCGAAGTTGAGCGTGCCCTTGGGGCCCTCGATCGTGACGGTGCGCCCGGAGACGGACACCTTCACGTTCTTGGGAACTTCGATTGCTTTGCGGCCGATTCGTGACATGGCTTTTCCTTGGTCTGTCGTCGTCGTCTGCCTCTGAATCAAACTCAGGGTCAGGCTTGGCAGGGATTCCAGACGGTTCGTGTCTTTCCTAGTAACTCTTCTCGATCAACGCTCGATCAAACAACGGTGCACAGCAGCTCGCCGCCGACTTTCTGCTCGCGGCACATCCGGTCGGACAGCACGCCGCTCGACGTCGAGACGATCGAGATGCCCAAGCCCTGCACGGGCTGGGGGATCTCGTCGACCTTCGTGTAGAGGCGACGCCCGGGCTTGGAGGCGCGGTCAACGGTGTGGATCAAGGTCTCGCCGCGGGGGCCGTACTTGAGCGAGATGTGAATCTTGCCCTGACGCCCGTCTTCGACGACCTCGTAGCCGTTGATGTAGCCTTCCGCCTTGAGGACATCGGCGATGCCTCGGCAGACCTTGCTGTTGAGCACGATGACATGCTTGCCGCGATTGCGCACAGTGTTGCGGATGCGTGTGAGCATGTCGGCGATGGGATCACTCATGGACATGGGTGTAGCCTTCTTCTTCTCTTCGGCCGATCGCCCGATGGCGCCGGCGTTGCCGATTTACCAGCTCGCCTTCCGCATGCCAGGAATCTTGCCCTCGAGGGCGAGTTTCCGCAGCATGATGCGGGAGATCCGGAACTTGCGATACACGCTGCGCGAACGCCCGGTCAGCTCGCACCGGCGCACAAGCCGGCTCGAGTACTTGGGGGTTCGCTTGCTCTTGGCAATCTGTGCCTTGGTCGCCATCTGGTCAGCCCTCCTTCGGGCAGATTACTTCTTTGCCTTCTTCTGGACCGGCTTGCGGAAGGGCATGCCGAGCTCATCGAGGACGAACTTGCTTTTCTTGGGGTCCGAGTTGCTGAACGAGAAGTTGATGTTCATCCCGTGGGTGAACGACTGCTCGGCCATGTTGATCTCGGGAAACACGCCCTGCTCGTTGAGACCCATCGAGTAGTTCCCCTGGCGGTCGAACGACTTGTCGTTCAGCCCCCGGAAGTCCTTGATACGGGGGGTCGTCAGGTTGATCAGGCGATCCATGAAGTGCCACATCCGGTCGCGACGCAGGGTCACGATCGCGGAGGTCTCATAGCCGGCCCGAACCTTGAAGTTCGACACCGACTTCTTCGCGGCGACCAGCACGGGCTTCTGACCGGTGATGGTCTCGAGCGTGTGCAGCACCGCGGTCTTCACGTTCGAGGGGACCTTGGTGCCGTCGAGGTGACGCCCCATGTTCACGTTGATCGTGATCTTGTCCAGGCTCGGCTGGGCCATGCGGTTGCTCACGCCGAACTCTTCGCCCAGCTTGGGGCGGACCTCGGTGTCGTAGCGCTGCTCAAGCCGCGACTTGTTCGGCTGCATCGCCGCGTCGATCGTGGCCTGGTCTGCCTTTTGTTTCTTCGCCATCGCTTTTTCCCCTCCGCCCAGGTGGGCGGGGTGATCGGCACGCGTCTTACGCGACGCGGGCCGTGGACTAATCGCTTACTTGTTCTTGGGCCCGCGGATCTCTCCGAGAACCTTCCCGCCGCGTGCCGCCACGCGGACCTTGCTGCCGTCGTCCTTGGACTCGAATCGCACCCGGGTCGGCTTGCCGTCCACCATTGGCGAGACGTTGGAGATGTGCAGCGACATCTCCTTCTCGATGATCCCGCCCTGCGGGTTCACCTGCGTCGGCTTGACGTGGCGCTTGCGGACGTTGACGCCCTTGACGATCACACGATCGGACTTGGTGATCACCTCGGCGATCTCGCCGGTCTGACCCTTGTGGTCGCCAGCGGTCACCATGACCAGATCACCCTTGCGAATATGCCTTGCCATCACACCACCTCCGGGGCCAGCGACACGATCTTCATGTACTTGCGATCGCGGAGTTCACGGGCGACCGGGCCAAAGATGCGGGTGCCCTTGGGGTTCCCGTCGTCGTTGATCAGCACCACGGCCGACGAGTCGAACTTGACGTACGAGCCGTCCTTGCGACGCGTGCTCTTTGCGGTGCGAACGATGACGGCCTTGGACTTGTCGCCGTCCTTGATGTCAGCACCGGGCAGCGACTTCTTGACGCTGATCAGCACCTTGTCGCCGACGCCCGCGGTCTTGCGGCTGTACGCCCCGCGCGCCGTCGACCCGCCGTACACCCGAATGATGTACGCGACTTTGGCGCCGGAGTTATCCGCGACCTCGCATCTTGATTCTACTTGAAGCATGGCATGCCCTAGCTTTCTTCGATTCGTCTCGCGGGAATCACGCTCCCGCGGACGCCAAACTCATCTTCTAGCGATCCGCCCTCGGTCCCGACACCCCTCGGCGTCGGCCCGGAGGTCACACGCTCCGCTTCTCGACGACGCGGTTGATCTTCCAACTCTTGGTCTTGCTGACCGGCTTGCACTGAACGACCTCGACCACGTCGCCCGTGGAGGACTCGTTGTTCTCGTCGTGGCAATGGAGTACGGTCTTCTTGCTCACGTACTTGCCGTACTTGGGGTGCTTGGTCTGGTACGAGATGACCACCTTGCGGGACTTGTCCCGGGCGTCGGTCTCGACCGTGCCGATCTGGGCACCCTTGTTCTCGCTTGCTTCGCTCATGGTCGCTCCGTTAGCCCGCGGCCCGTGCCGTCTGCTCGGTCAACAGCCGGGCGATATCCCGGCGGATCTTTCCAAACTGCGAGGTGTCCTCGATCTTCTCCGAAACACTCTTGTTCCGAAGCTCGAACAGCCTGGTGCGCAGGCGCCCCAGCTCTTCGCCGATCTCTTCGGTCTTCATCGCTTTCACTTCAGCGCCTGTCATCCCGAACCTCCTTAAGCCTCAACCCGGCGACCGATCATTCGGCAGCGGATGGGCATCTTCATCGCAACACGGAAGAACGCCTCGCGAGCACGCGTCTCGCTCACGCCCGCCAACTCATACAGCACGGTGCCCGCACGGACCCGAGCCGCCCAGTAATCCACGTCAGCCTTGCCCTTACCCATGCGGGTCTCGAGCGGCTTCTTGGATACCGGCTTGTCCGGGAACACCCGGATAAACAACTTGCCCTCGCGCTTCAGGTAGTGCTGGCACGCGATACGACCCGCTTCGATGCAGTTGCTCTTCAGCCAGCACTGCTCGAGGGACTGCAGCCCGTAGTCGCCGAAGGCAACGTAGTTGCCCTTGGTCGCCTTGCGGTCGCGGACCCGGCGGAACTCCTTGCGGTGCTTCACACGCTTGGGGATCTTATAAGGAGGCATCTGCTACTTCCCTTCCAAACTCAACGGCGGCCACGAGCACGAGCGCGAGCGCCGGCTGCGTTGGACTGGTTTTCTTCTTCTTCGTTCGCGGCGTAATCGCCCTTGTAGATCCACACCTTCACACCGATCGTGCCGTAGGTTGTGAAGCTCTCCGCGAACCCGTAGTTGATGTTCGCCTGCAGCGTGCTCAGGGGCAGCGCGCCCAGACGCACGTCGAGCCTGCGGCTCATCTCAGCGCCGCCGAGACGGCCCGAGATCTGGATCTTCACGCCCTGGGCACCCGCCTGCATAACGCTCTCCGCACGCATCTTGATGACGCGCCGGAAACCCATCCGCTTCTTGAGCTGCTCCGCGACGTTGTCGGCGACCAGCTGGGCGTCCATGTCCGGCTCGCGGATCTCGATGATCGAGATCGAAACCTTGCGACCGGTCATGTACTGCAGCTCTTCGGTCAGACGCTCGACCTCGGCGCCCTTGGGACCGATGACCAGCCCCGGACGCGCGGTCCGGACGATGATCTTGAGCTCTTCGCGGGTCCGCTCGATGTGGATCTCCGCGACAGCTGCGTTCGGCGGCGTCTTGTTCAGACGCTTGTCGAGGTGTTTGCGGATCTTCTCGTCTTCCACCAGCAGCTCGCCGTACAACGCCTTGGGGGCGTACCAACGAGAACGGTGGGCTTCGGTCACGCCGAGGCGGAACCCGAACGGGTGTGTCTTCTGTCCCATCAGTTCCGCTCCTGCACCGAGACGGTGATGTGGCTGGTACGCTTGAGAATCGGGTGGGCACGCCCGCGGTCCTTGGGGCGGAACCGCTTGATGTGCATCCCGTCGTCGATCTTCACTTCGCAGATCACAAGGTTGCCCTGGTCGGCACCCGCCTGGTCGGCGTCGGCCATCGCGGCCTGCAATGCCTTGCGGAAGTTCTCCGAGGCACGCTTGGTCGAGAACCGAAGCATGTTGTCGGCTTCCAGTACGTCCTTGCCACGCACCAGGTCGGCGACCAGCTTGGACTTCTTCACCGACCCACGCTGCCCACGAACCATGCTCGTGAACTTGCAGATGTCCTTGGGAAGGACCCCCACCGCGTTGGCGATGTTCTGGATGTCGACCATGCGGCAACGCGGGTGGTCACGCCCGGCCATCCAGTTCTTGACGGCCGACAACGCACGGTCGCCGCTCAGCCCGTCGCGCGAGACGGCTTCCGCGAGCTGCTCGACGCTCACGCCGGCCTGCTCGGCACGCTTCTTGAGTTCATTCGGTCGCAATCGCACGGCTCGTACCTTTCAAAGTCTCAGAAAACCCGGCGGGAACCCGCGGGGGTCACTTGGACTTAATGCCTTCCTTCTTGTTCGTGTGTCCCCGGAACGTTCTCGTGTTCGAGAACTCTCCGAGCTTGTGACCGACCATGTCCTCGGTCACAAACACGTCGTTGAACACACGCCCATTATGCACCTGGAAGGTGTGACCCACGAACTCGGGCACGATCGTGCACGCCCGGGCCCAGGTCTTGATGGGGCTACGGTCTCCCGTAGATTCCATCTTCTCTACCTTGCGGTAGACCTTCTCATCCACATACGGGCCCTTCTTGAGGCTGCGTGACATGGTTCGCTTCCCTTCCAATCAACCGGCGAGCCCAGAGCCCGCCCGGCGTTCAAATCACTTACTTCAGCTGTCCGTAACGCTTGCTCTTGCGACGACGGATGATCAAATCCTGCGACGGCTTCTTGCGGTTCCGCGTGCCGCCGCCTTTCGACAGCGTGCCCGACTTGCTCACCGGCGGACGCCCGCCCTTCGACCGACCCTCACCACCACCCAACGGGTGAGCGTGGTGAGACATCGCCATGCCGCGAACCTTCGGGCGACGCCCGAGCTTGCGGCTCAGACCCGCCTTGCCGATGCGACGGTTCTGGTGATCCGAGTTGCCGACCACACCGATGGTGGCCCGGCAGTCGATCAGCACGCGACGGGTCTCGCCCGAAGGCATGACCAACGTCGCAAAGTTGCCCTCTTTGTTCGTCAGACGGGCCGACATCCCGGCCGAGCGGCACAGCTTGGCGCCGGCCCCGGGCTGGAGTTCGACCGCGTGGACGTCCATGCCCGTGGGGATGTGGCGGAGCGACATGCAGTTGCCCACACTCGGCTCGATCGCCTCGTCCTTGGCGCTCATGATCTTGTGACCATCCGTGGTGCCCTTGGGGGCCAGGATGTAACGCTTCACGCCGTCGGTGTATTCGACCAACGCGATGTGGCAGGTGCGGTTGGGGTCGTACTCGATCCCGATGACCGTGCCTTCGATCCCGTCGCGGTCACGCCGCTTGAAGTCGATCTTGCGGTACATGCGCTTCACGCCGCCGCCGCGACCACGGACGGTGATCTTGCCCTGGTGGTTGCGCCCACCCTTGCGGTTCAACGGCTCGAGCAGCGAGCGCTCCGGGGTGGTCTTGGTGACCTCCTCGTGCGTCAGAACCGAGGCGTTGCGACGCCCGGCGCTGGTCGGCTTGTAAACGCGGATGCCCATGGCACTGATCCTTCCTTCAACCGGCCCGCTCTTCGGAGCGACCGGGGTCAATCACTCGTTCAGAACAACTCGATCGTCTGGCCGTCCGCGATGCGGACCGACGCACGCTTCCACTCACCGGCTTTCACGGTGCCGTACTTCAGACGGCGCGAGCCGCCCTTGCGGTTCTGCGTGTTGATCTTGACGACCGTCACGCCGAAGGCCGCTTCGACCGCGTCCCTGATATCTGTCTTTGTCGCCCGACGATCGACCTCGAACGCGTACACGTTCGCGCCCTCCATCGCCTGGGTGCTCTTCTCGGTCAGCAGCGGCTTGCGGAGAATGTAATGCGGTTCCATCAGGCCACCTCCTCAGCGACGCGACCCTGCGGGTCCGTCTTGGCCGACTTGTCCGTCTGCGAGGACGGGCCGTTCAGCCAAGCTTCCAGATCCGCCTGATCGATGACCAGGTAGCGGTTATTGAGCATGTTGAACGCCGTGAGCTGATCGGCCCGGCACAACTCGACCGATTCGATGTTGCGGGCGCTCAAACGGGCGGCCTTGCTCTTCTCGCTGTCGGTGGTCAGCGCGACGAGTGCCGACTGATCGACTCCCAGCCCCTTGAGCATGTCCACGAACACGCGGGTCTTGGGCTCGGCAACGGTCAGGCCGTTGACGACCTTGACCTCCTGATCTATCAGCTTGGCGAGCAGTGCGTTGCGATTCGCCTTGCGGCGCATCTTCACGGGCATGTCCTTGCGGTAGTCCTCGCGGGTGCGGGTCTTCTGCTTGACATGGCCACCGCCGCGGAACTGGGCGACCTGCTTGCTGCCGTGACGGGCGTTGCCGGTGCCCTTCTGCTTGTACATTTTCTTGGTGGTGTATGCGATCGCGGCACGATTTTTCGTGCGAGCAGAGCCCTGACGCAGGTTCGCGTGATACATCACGAAAGCCTGCTTGATCAGGTCAGCATTGATCGTCTCACCGAGGGCAACCTCATCGACCGACATGGTGCCGGTCTGCTTGCCCTTGATATCGAAGACGGGGACATCCATTCGTCTTACCTCGTCTGACGCCTTTGGCCCTGATAGGCACCGTGCCCATCTGGGTTGCTTCGCTTCACCCGGCTGGCTGCTGTCGCTTTCGCCCCTCCGATCTGTTTTCACAGGTAAGGAAGTGCAGGCAGCACGGGATCGACTCGGCGCGATCCGCTCAGGTCAGAGCGGATTGCGGTTTCAGTTGTCGCCGCCCGGTGGTTTCTCAACCAGACCTACCGGGCATTGCAGGGTCGGGATCATTCGCCCGTCCGTGCCAAGAATCAACCCCGCCGTCTAAGAACGGGGCATCTATTCGTACATTTACCGATCGGATCAGGCTTGCTGCTTGCTCCGGTTCAGGCGGGTCGCCGGGCGGACCTCGACCCAACCCTTGTTCTGGCCCGGAACCGGGCCCTTGACCAGGATCAGCCCCTGGTCGGCATCCACCCGGATGACGTTGGCGCTGCGGACGGTGACCCGCTCGCCGCCCATCCGACCGGCCATTTTCTTGCCCTTCTTGATCCGACCCGACTTACCGGCGTTGTTGCCGTGTCCGCCGATCGAACCGGGCGAGCGGTGCTTGCGCTCGACGCCGTGGCTGGCCTCGAGACCCTTGAAGCCGTGACGCTTCATGCCGCCCTGGAAGCCCTTGCCCTTGCTGGTCCCGATCACGTCCACGAACTTGGTGTCCGCGAAGACGCTCACGTCCAGGTCGTTGCCGGCCTCGTAGTTGCCCAAATCGCCCTCTTCAACCCGGAACTCGCGGTGGACGCGGAGGGGGGCCGAGCCCGCCTTGGCGTCATGCCCGATCACGGGCATGGTCGAGTTGCGGGCCTGGATATCGCCGGCACCGACCTGCACGCCGGCGTAGCCGTCCGTTTCGAGGGTGCGGACCTGCGTGATCCGGTTGGCAGGGCAGCGGATTACCGTGACAACGATGGACTTGCCTTTTTCGTCGAACAGGCGGGTCATACCGATCTTCTGCCCGACGAGGTGGGCGCCTTTGGAGGGGGCGGTCATGTCTGGTGTCTTTCATCCCCGGAGTCGGCCGGGCTCCGCTTCGTGCCCGCGTTGATCGCGGCAGAGGAAGTCTTACGAAAAAACCCCCGCCGAGTGCTCGGCAGGGGCATTGAGAAACGGGTCGATCAGGCTTTGATCTTCACGAAGACGCCCGCGGGGACGACTAGGCGGTTCAGAGCCTCGACGGTGCGTGCGTTGGGCTCGTGGATGTCGATGATCCGCTTGTGGGTCCGGATCTCGAACTGCTCGCGGCTCTTCTTGTCCACGAACGGGCCACGGAGCACCGTGTAACGCTCGATGCGGGTCGGCAGGGGCACGGGGCCCTTGACCTTCGCATTGGTGCGCTTGGCGTGGTCAACGATTTCCTTCGCCGACGCGTCGAGCGCGATGTGGTCGTAGGCTTCCATCCGAATGCGAATCCTGCCACCGTTCATGGACATCCATCCTCGTGCGGGCCAAGCCACGCTTCGGGCCGACCGCCCCGACCGGACCACCCGGGCGTGACAATCAGCGATCTTCGACGGGGGCTCCGAACCGGGCGAGATACACTCCGCCCGAAACCGAACACGCCGCAGCACCCGGGAGAACCTCTCCCAGATGAGCCCGGAAGGGTAGACACCCGCGCTGCCGAGTCAATCAGCAGTATCCGTCGCAGGCACTTTTTTAAGCCTCTCATGGTCTCTGACCAGATTCCTCCACCCGGGCGGGCGTTCGGGCCGAATCCTATGTGCGGATCCACAACCGACCGACAAGGGGGAGCACCCATGACCGATCTCTTCACCAGCCGATGCCCACGCATCGTGCTCCTCGTCCTGCTGCTGTGCGGCGCCATCGCCCCCGCAACGGCCCAGGACGACACCATCACATTCGAGTCCACCCCCACACGCCTCGACGCCCTGGGGCTCAGCGTCATGCTGCCCGTGGGGAGCCAGGCCGAAATGACCAGCTTCGGCTCCAACGCCACCATGGGCATCGAACTGCCCGAGGGGCTCGGGATCATGGTCATCAAGGGGCAAAAGTCCACCAACGAGTCCCTGACAGTGTCCGAGGTCATCGAGTCGATCATCGATCAGCTCAAGCGTTCCAACGGTCGCCAGACCTTCGACGGCACCCTGATCGACTCGCCCGTGACCGTCATGGAGCGGACACCCAACCTGGCCGCGGGGAGCCTCAAGGGCGAGCGGGTCTACCTCGATTTCCCCGAGTTCCAGGGCGAGCCCGCCCTGGTCCGGGGGTTCACGGTGTTCCGCGTGGAACCGCGGCGCTTCGTCGTGTTCGACCTTATGACCGAAGCGTCCAAGTTTGAGCGGGCCAAACGCCTCTACGAGACCACCGTGGGCACGATGGACATCTCGACCCTCGACCGCCAGGCACAAGAGCGGGCGAAAGCCCTCGCCAACGCCCAGCGGGTCATCGACGGGCTCGACCCCGAGGCCCTCCGCAAGCTGGCCGAGCGCTATCCCGAGCGCTGGGAGCGCCTGCACAGCCCCTCCTCGTCCGGCGACGAGATGGACGACACCGAGCACGGCTACCGGCGCATCCGCGTGGCACCGGGATTCCGGGGCGAACTCTCGGGCAAGCCCGAACGCCAATGGCGCACCAGCGACAAAGTCCCCGGCTTCATCGTCAGGCTCGACGCGATGGCCCTCGAATCCAGCCTGCGGGTGGACACCCGGGCGGTCTACTTCGTCTCCGAGGACGGGCAGCAGGAAGCCTGGACCGTGAAGATGGCCCTCCGCCAAGAGGGGATCTCGACCGAGTCGAGCGTCGCCGGCGCCCGCTCGGGCACGAGCATGACCGTCCAGCTCGAGCAGCCCAGCGCACCGCCCCAGATCACCAAGCCGGTGATCCAGGGGGACGGCTACCTCTCCCAGGCGATCGCCCAGCTCATGGTCCCCGCCCTGATCAAGCGGGGTGAGTCCGGCACGTACGCGTTCTACACCTACAACACGCGGACAAACTCGATCACACTGCGGACCGACGAGGTCTCCCAGCCCGAGTCCTCGCCCGGGCTGTGGGTGGTGCGTTCTCGTCCGGACACCAACACCCCGGCCGCGGCCCACTTCTACAACGCCAAAGGCGATCTGATCCGCACCGAACTCCACAATCGGCGGGTCTGGGAGCCGATCCCGCTCGATCGTCTGGTCAAACTCTGGCAGCGCAAAGGCCTCCCCCTGGAGTAATACCCAGCGGCGATCGGTTCCAATTCTGCAACATCTCTGACGGTGAACGGGTATCCTTGGGCCCCGCGCCGTGCTGTCATCGGCGCGATCTCTGCGTGAGTTATTCACACACCGCCGCCCGCGAACAGCACCAAAGACGCCCGGCCATTCGGCTCGGGCCCGCGGACCAACCGGAGAACCATCGATGCGCATCGCTCCCGCCACGGGCCTGCTCGCCCTCGTCTCGATCGCCGGGCTCCTCGCCGGCTGCCAATCCACCAGCGCCCCCACCGCCGAACGCTTCGCCGTCATCGCCGGCGAGCGCGTCCCCGCGCCCGACATCAAGATGGGCGACCCCCGCGTGATCGAAGCGATCATCCAGGAGGGCACCGAGAACTCGCAGGTGCTCGCCACCCTGACCGAGATGGCCGAGACGTTCGGCCCGCGCCTGACCGGCTCGGCCGCCCTCGAGGGTGCCCAGGAATGGTCCCGCGACCGGTTCGAGTCGTGGGGCCTGGAGAACGCCAGTCTGGTGCAATGGGGCACGATCGCCACGCGCTTCGACCGCGGGCCCAGCACCGCCAAGGTCTACCTGCCCGGCGACGACGACGTGATGCGGGACATGGAGTTCTCGACCCTCGCCTGGACCAGCGGCACCCCCGGACCGGTCCGCGGACCCGCGGTGTTCATGCCCAGCACCATGGAGGAGTACGAAGCCAACGCGGGCACGTACGCCGGGGCGTGGTTGCTCCTCAAGCCAGACTATTCCGGGCGGCGCGGCATCCGCTCGGTTGGATACCTGATGCGTGAGCACAAGGAACTCCGCCACAAAGTCCGCGGCCAGCTCGAGGGCGACTGGTCGGACCCCGAAGCCGACGCCGACGCGCTCCCGGAAGGGCAGAAGTGGTCGGGCGCGCTCGATTACAACGGCAGCAAGATCCCGGTCGATCTCGTCCTGACCAAACTCGGCGAATCGCCCGAGGGCGTGATCTCGGTCAAGGGTTTCCACACCGGCCCGATCCAGGACGCACGCATGGAGGGCGGCGATCTCAAACTTCGCTACGCCCACTCGATGGGTGTCTCCGAGATCAACATCACCATCGACGGCAACGACGCCAAGGGCACCTCGGTGGGCTCCTCCGGGACCGCGTTCCCGATCGAGCTCGCCCTCGTCGGCGAGCCCAGCGAATCCGACGTGCCCGAATACGAAGATCCCATCCTGGCCAAAGTCCTCGGCGAGAACCCGGCCGGCTTCGTGTCCAGCTCCAAGGACGAACGCGTGTGGACCACCAGTGCCACAGGCTGGCGTGACCGCGAAGTGTCCGATTACTCCATCGACGCCGAGATTAACATCCGCCAGTCCGACCACGACTACATCACCGCCCGGGTCACTCAGGGCGTGGGCGTCGAGCTCGAGTTTGACCTCCAGCACACGCTCGTCGCCGGCCCGATCCCGGTCTTCAACGTCTTCGCCGAGATCCGCGGCAGCGAGTTGCCCGACGAGGTCATCATCATCTCTGGGCACCAGGATTCGTGGAACGGGCCCGGGTCGCTGGGCGTGACCGACAACGGCACCGGAACGTCCGTCACGCTGGAAGCCGCCCGCATCCTCGCGGCATCGGGCGCCCAGCCCAAGCGGACCATCCGCTTCGCGCTGTGGTCGGGCGAGGAGCAGGGCCTGCTCGGGGCCCGCGGCTATGTCCGTTCTCTGAGTGATGAGGAGAAGGCCAAGATCTCCGCGGTGTTCGTCGACGACGGCGGCACCAACTACCAGGGCGGACTCCCCGCGGCCGATTTCATGGTTGACTACCTCGCCGCCGCGACGAGCTGGACCAACGGGCGGTTCTACTCCGAGACCGACGGCAAAGAGCTGATCGTCAATATCAAACCCACCGGCGACAAGATCAAAACGCACGGCGGGTCGGACCACGCCGCGTTCAACCGCGAAGGCATCCCCGGGTTCTTCTGGGACGAGGTCGGGCGGGCCGAGTACCGCTACGGCTGGCACACCCAGAACGACAAGCTCGACCTGGCGATCGAGGAGTACTTGGTCCAGTCGGCCGTCAACACCGCTGTGACCGCGTACAACCTGGCCAACGCGCCCGGCTTGCTGGCCCGCGAGGGCGAGCCGGTCGAAGAGGCCGAAACCGCGCAGGCGGTCTCGGAGTGATCTGAGCCGATACTGATCTGATCCGAATCCGGTCTGATCCGGACTTGGGTGAAACAACCGACGCCGCGATCGCCGGGCCCAACACTGGGAAACCCCGATGATCGCGGCGTTTTGCATCCCTGACAGAGCCCGGACCGATACACTGAGCACCGATGGCTACCGAACGATTGATCTCGCCCACGCAGGCCCCTGAGGAAGAGTCCGTCAACTGGGCGCTCCGCCCCCGGAACCTCGACGAGTACGTCGGGCAGGCCGAACTGGTCGAGCGTCTGCTGATCGCGGTCGAAGCGGTGCAGGCCCGCACCAAGGCCCGGAGTGACGATACCAAGGAGCACCTCGAGCACGTGCTGCTCCACGGGCCGCCCGGGCTGGGCAAGACGACGATCGCCCACGTGATCGGCGCCGAGCTTGGCACCAAGGTCCACACGACCTCGGGCCCCGCCCTCGCCCGCGGGACCGACCTCGTCGCGGTGCTGACGCGCCTGCAGCCCGGCGACGTGCTGTTCATCGACGAGATCCATCGCCTCCCCGTCGCGGTCGAGGAGTTCATCTACCCGGCGATGGAGGACTTCCGCATCGACGTCTGCCTGGACACCGGCATGAACGCCCGGACCGTGCAGATCAACTGCGCCCCGTTCACGCTGATCGGCGCGACCACCCGGGCGGGGCTCCTGAGTTCGCCTCTGCGTTCCCGGTTCGGGATCACGCACCACCTCAAGTACTACGACGAGCCCGAGCTCAAGCGGATCTTGTCGAGATCCTGCACGCTGCTGAACGTACACGAAATCCGGGGCGGCTCCCTCGAACGGATCGCCTCTCGCTCGCGTGGCACGCCCCGCATCGCCAACCGCCTGTTGCGCCGCGTGCGCGACTTCGCCGACGTGCGGGCCGATGGGCAGCTGTCCGAGTCGATCGTCGACGACGCGCTGCGACTCGAGGGCGTGGATGCGCTCGGGCTCGATGATCTGGACCGGGCGTACGTCCGCACCATCGCGACGATCTACGAGGGCGGGCCCGTGGGGCTCGAAGCCGTCGCGGCCACGATGAACGAGGACGCGGGCACCCTCGAGGACGTCGTCGAACCGTACCTGCTGCAGATCGGGTTCCTGGCCCGCACGCGTCGCGGGCGGGCGTTGACCGCCAAGGCCTGCGAGCACCTGGGCGTGCCGATCCCCGCCTAGGCGAGACCGCACCAGCCTCGACCGCACCGACTTCCGATGAAAAAAACGGCCCGCGAGATGCGGGCCGTTCGTTGGTGATTGCCTGAGGTGCCCGCGTTACTTCTTCGCGAAGGTCGACACGAGGACTTCCTCGGTCTGCTCGGTCAGGTAGAGGATGCAGCCGTCGTTGGGCGAGATCGTCAGCTTGCCCTGCATGAGCTGGGCGGCGACCTCGACGGGGACCGACATCATCGACGAGCCGCACACGAACTCGTGGCGCTTGCGATCGACGATCTCGAGCGGCGCCATCGCGTCGTCGCCGCGCTGCTCGAGGAGCTCCTCGTAGACCGACATCGCGTTGGCGGGAACCTCTTCGGCTAGCGTCTCGCGCTTGGCACGCAGCTCGGCCAGCTTGGACGCGATCTCGTCGGCCCGCTCCTTGCGTTCGGTCTCGGCGACCGAGCGGACCTTCTCGCGTTCGCCCTTGGCGGTCTCGAGTTCGACCAGCTTGGCTTTGATCTGCTCGATCTTCTCGAGGTGCCCGATGGCTTCCTCGTCGAACGAAGAACGCTGCTCTTTGAGGTTGTTCACCTCGCTGAGCAGCGCTTTGTATTCCTTGTTCGTCTGGGCGTTGTTCATCTTCTCGCGGAGCTCGTCCACGTGAACTTCGAGGCGTTTGCCCTCGCCCTCGGCGTTGCTCGCCGAAGCCTGGAGCTGTCGGAGCTGGGCTTCGAGCGACGCCACCTTGGTGGCGATGTCCGCCAGCTGGCGCGTCTGCTCGCCCAGGAAGCGTTCCGCCCCGTCCAGGCGCGAACTGAGCCCACGGATTTCTTTGTCAACACGGAACAACGCGAGGAGCTGCTTGGTCACCGACATGGATTCTCCCACCGATCGAACAACCGGTAAGGACATCCTAGCCCCCACCGCCGCGGATGTGAAAACACGGGCCCGAGGGATGTGCAACTGACTCAAGCCGCGATCGAATGAAGCAGCCAGAACGCGATCGGTGCCACAAATATCGGGGAATCGATCAGGTCCAAGACGCCCCCGAACCCGGGCAGCGCCGTCCCGGCGTCCTTGACCCCCGCGTCCCGCTTGAGCAGGCTCGCGGCCAGGTCCCCCGCCTGCCCCAACCCGCCGAACAGCACCCCCATCGCCGCCCCGGCGATCGGCGCTGGGGTATTGATCCCAGCCGACGCGAGCCACCACGCCCCGAGCCCGCCCACCAGCCCGGATGTCACCATCCCGCCGGCCAGCCCTTCCCAGGTCTTGCCGGGGCTCAGCCATGGGATCAGCTTGTGCTTGCCGATGGTCGTGCCCGTGAAATAGGCGCCGATGTCGCAGCTCTTCACGCACGCAAGCACCCAGATCAGCACCCAGACGTCGTGCTCGCGCCGGATGAGCACCACGAAGCCCGGCATCAAGCCCATGTAAACGAACAGCATCAGCATGCCGCTGCCGACCGCGATCGCACCGCTCGTGTCCCGCTTGCGGATGGCGTAGATCAGCCCGAGTGCGTACGCGCCCATCGCGCCGAACGAGACGAGACCGAGCGACGATGTGCCGGTCCCCCCGAAGGACATGATCGCCACACCGGCAAGGGCGGCCAGTACCGCCGGGCGGGTCCAGATCAGGACGCCCTTGGCCCGCAAGATCCGGGCGACCTCGCGCGCGCCCGCCCCGCCGACCAGGAACACCAGCGGGCCCGTGATCAGCGCCGGCGGCAGGGTCTCGCCCCCCAAGCCCAGCGCCGCCCACCACGAGGGCGCTGTCTGGGAGTCGAGCCATTGGTCGAGCACCGCGCACAGCGCGAGTGCGAGGATCATGATCGGGCCGAATGTGAGGCGGTGTTTGAGCACAGGGCAAAGAGGATATCAGGAGCGGTCATCCCGCGTCGACTTGCCCATTGTCTGGCCCGTTGCCTGGCCCGCCCTCGGTCTCATCGCTGTGCCCACCATCGGCATCGAGCCCGCCGAACCGGCGCTTCCGACAAGCAAAGGCCCGGACCGCCTGGTGCAGGCTGGGTTCGGCGAAGTCGGGCCAGTGCTCGTCTGTCACGTAGAGTTCGGCGTAGCTGAGCTGCCAGAGCAGGTAGTTGCTCAGACGCATCTCGCCCCCGGTGCGTACGAGCAGGTCGGGGTCAGGCAGGCCCGCGGTGTTGAGGTGGTCACAGACGACGCCCTCGTCGATGGATGCCGGGTCGAGGGTGCCCGCTTTCGCCTGCTCGGCGATCAACCGGACGGCGTCGATGATCTCGTCGCGCGAGCCGTAGTTGATCGCCAGGCACAGCGTCAGCCCGTCGCAGTCCTTGGTCGCGTCGCAGAGTGTGTCCAGGGCAGCGAGGACGTCCTCGGGCATGCCGGCGCGACGCCCGATGACCCGCACGCGGATGTTGTGGCGCTGGAGCTCCTCGCGTTCGCCCTCGCAGTAAGCGACGCACAAGTGCATGAGGGCCGCGACCTCGTCATTGGGGCGGCGCCAGTTCTCGCTGCTGAACGAGTAGAGCGTGAGCACCTCGACGCCCAGTTTCACGCTTGCCGTGATGACCTCGCGCACGCCCGAGGCGCCCGCCTGGTGACCGAAGGCACGCGGGAAACCACGTTCCTCGGCCCATCGCCCGTTGCCGTCCATGATGACGGCGATATGGCGTGGGATCCGCGCCGGTGGCACATCGGGCAGCAGCCCGCGCGGATCGGCTTCCGGGAAGCGTGCGTTGATCCGTGCGAGCGCCGCGTGGTCCTCTTCGGACAACTCGACCGGTGTGTGGATCGTGCTGGACGCCGGCCCGCTCAAGCGTGACCCCCCGCCGCGACCGGCGCGTCGCGCTCGATGGTCTGCTCGCGGTCGGGCCCGACCCCGATCGTCCGCACCGGCACGCCCACGAACGCCTCGACGCGTTCGACGTATCGCCGGGCGGGCTCGGGGAGTTCATCGAACGAGCGGACCGCGGTGATCTCGTCCCCGAATCCGGGCAAGGTCTCGTAGACCGGCACCGCGTCGCCCAGCTCGAAGCCGTCGGGCAGGAAGCGATCGGTCGCGCCATCGGGGGTTTGGTAACTCGTGCAGAGCTTGAGTTCGTCGAAACCGGCGAGGACATCGAGCAGGGTCAGCCCGAGCTCGGTCGCGCCCGAGACCATCGCGGCGTACCGCAGGGCCACCAGATCGATCCAGCCCACACGGCGCGGGCGACCGGTGGTCGTGCCGAACTCGCGCCCGCGTTCGCGGATCCGCTCGGCGATCGCGTCGTGCAGCTCGGTGGGCATGGGCCCGCCCCCCACCCGGGTCGAGTAGGCCTTGACGACCCCGATGATCCGCCCCACCTTCTGGGGGGGAACGCCCGTGCCCGGCCCGATGCCAAGCGACGAGGCGTTGGAGCTGGTGACGTAGGGGAACGTGCCGTGATCAACATCGAGCATGGTCGCGTTGGCGCCCTCGAAGAGGATCGTCTTGCCGGCGCGGTCCATGTCATTGAGCAGGTAGGTCGTGTCCTTGATCGTCAGGCGGAGGCGCTCGCCCAGCTCGACCATCCGCTCGGCGATCGCGCCGGCGTCGAACTGATCAGGCTCGCCCGGGTGCAGCGCCCGGAAGACCGTGTTCTTCATCGAGCAGATCATGTCCAGCTTGGATCGGAGCAACTCGGGGCGGAGCAGGTCGCCCACACGGATCGCGGTGGAGCGCTGCACCTTGTCGGCGTACGCCGGTCCGATGCCGCGCCGGGTGGTTCCGATCGCAGCGATGACGTTCTTGGGCGGGCTGGACGCGTCGACGGGCGTCGCCTGCAGGAGTTCCTCGCGGAGCCCGTCTTCGGCTTTGTGGTACGGCATCACGACATGGGCCCGGCTGGATAGGACCAGCGTGGAGACATCGACACCCCGGGCGGTGAGCCCGTCGAGTTCCTCGATGAGGCGCTCGGGGTCAACGACGACCCCGTTGCCGATGACCGCCAGCGAGCCCGGCGCCAGGATGCCCGAAGGGACCAGGTGCAACGCGTACCGCTGCCCCCCCACGACCACCGAATGCCCCGCGTTGGCGCCGCCGTTGTATCGGACCACCGCGTCGAACGCGCCCGCGGTGCCCGCGAGCCGATCGACGAGTTTGCCCTTGCCCTCGTCGCCCCACTGCAGCCCAACAACCGCCGAGTGGCGGGCGTGGTCCGGGGCAGCGGTGCGATCGAACTCGTCCGAGAACTGTGTCAACGCGGTCTCCTCACGCCGTAAAGGCCGTAAACCATACGCGCTGGCGATCCGGCGCGTTCACCCAAACCGCCCAGGCGGCGCACAACGGGTGCCTTCGACCGCACGGGGCCTACTCAGGTCATGCCGCGGGGCGTGCCCGCCGATATCCGTTGGAGCGAGGAGTACGCCAATGTCCGAGAGCCCGGTCAGAATCCGGTGTCCCAACTTGACCTGCCGCAAGGTACTGGCCGTCCCGCAGGTTGCCCGCGGAAAGACGGTCCGCTGCCGGACCTGCGGCACCAGCATCCGCGTGCCCAGCGTCTCCGAGGTGCGCAAGCCCGCCCCCGGTGCGGCGAGCCAGGTGGAAGACGCCGAGAACGATTGATCCAAGCACCGGTCCGCGGACCGTTCGATATCGATTCCTTGAACGGTGCCTGAGGGCACCGTTTTTTCATTGGATTGGCCTGTTTGGGGTTCGAGCAATCCCCGACCCGCGTCCGGCTTGGGCTCGGATGGGGTCCGGGTCCATGCTGGATCAGAGCGGCGGCTGCTCGTCGTCGTCCGCATCGTCGAAATCGAAATCCATCATGCTCGACTCGTCCATGATCCCGCCCGCGGGCTTGGGCGCGGGCGTCCTGGGCGCGTCGGTCGCCGAAGGCGTGTTCATGGCACCCTCGGGCAGCCCGTCTTCGAAGAGGAATTCGGGCTCGAACTCTTCTGGGTCGCCGTTCACTTGGATCAGGAAAACCTGCCCCCCGATCGAGAGCAGATCGCCCGCGGCCGCCGGGTGGGTGGTCACTTTCTCCTGATTGAGAAAAGTCCCGTTGCTGGACCCCAGATCGTTGACGGTGATTGAGCCGTCCTCGATGACGATCTCGCAGTGCCGTCGGCTGATGCCGGCGGTCGGGATGCGGATCTGGCACGATTCCTGACGCCCGAGCACGGTCTGCTGTTTGCTCAGCACGACGCGCTGTGATCTTCCGTCCTGGGTTACCCTCACCAACGCCACTTCCACCGCGATCTATCCTTTCGCTGGGCGCCGAACTCCCGTGAATCGGGGGCGACGTCGAACGGAGAACCCAAGTACCAATGTCGGACGATATCTCCATCAGGCTTCCCATGCAACGCTCGACCGGATCGGCGAGGCTGCCCTGCGAGCGGATCGCGTCCGATATGGGGCACGAAGAGCGTGAAGGCGGACCGGCTCGGGCGGTGTCGTTGTACGTGCATGTGCCGTTCTGTAGCCACAAATGCCACTATTGCGACTTCTACTCGATCGTGGACACCCAGGATCGCCAGCAGGCGTTCGCCGATCGATTGATCCGGGAAGTCGAGACGATCGGACCGCTGGCGGGTCGCCTGGAGACCGTCTTTGTCGGGGGTGGCACGCCCAGCATGCTCCGCCCCGACCTCTGGAGCCGGGTGCTCGATGCGATGGGCACCCATTTCGATATGGGCATGATCCGGGCCGGCTCGGGCGAGTTCACCATCGAATGCAACCCCGAGACGGTGACGAACGAGCTGATGGACGTCCTGGCCGCGGGGGGCGTGAACCGGATCAGCATGGGGGCCCAGTCGTTCGATCGCAGGCACCTGGCCACGCTCGAGCGTCGCCATGATCCCGACCGCCTGCCCGAGGCGTGCGCCACCGTCGCGCGGGCGGGGATCGGGCGCCTCTCGGTGGACCTGATCTCGGCGGTGCCCGGGCAGACGGTCGCCGAATGGGACCGCGACCTGGGCATGGCGCTGTCGCTGGGGACCGAGCACCTCTCGGCGTACACGCTGACCTACGAACCGGGCACGGCGATGACGGCGCGCCTGGGGCGTGGCGAGTTCGTCAAAGCCAGCGATGACCTCGAAGCGGATATGTACGAGCACACCCTCGCACGCATGCGCCGCGCCGGTTTCGATCGCTACGAGGTGTCCAACTATGCCAAGCCGGGTGCCGAATGCGCGCACAACATGGCGTATTGGCGTCAGAGTGATTGGCTGGCGATCGGCCCGGGGGCGAGCGCCCACGCGGGCGGGTGGCGTTGGAAGAACACGCCCAGGCTCGACGACTACCTGAGCCTCGACGACGGCGGGTACGCGCCGATCTGCGAGCTCGAAGAGCCCAGCCCGTCGCGTTCGCTCATGGACCGCCTGATGACCGGGATCCGACTGCGCGAGGGCGTCGATAGCAATCGGGCGCTAGACGACGCGGAGGGGCTCGGGCGGAGCGAAGCGATGGACGCGGCCGCCCGGTCGTGCATCGAAGCCGGCTGGCTCACCGACCAATCCGGGCGGTGGGTTCTGACCGATGGCGGGTTCTTATTCGCCGATCGAGTCGCGGGAGAACTCATCGGAGCCCTGGTCTGACGCCTGCTCGGCGGCGGCTTTGGCGCTTTGCTTGGCGTCGGTCGTGTCCGGGCGGTGCAGATCGAGGCGCTTGAGCAGGCCCCGGAGATCACGGGGAAACGCGGAGCGGATGTCGAGTGTCTTGCCGCTGACCGGGTGCGTGATGGCGATGCGGTGGGAGTGGAGCGCGAGTCGGGCCGAGACGCCCCGGGCCCGGTTGGTACCGTAAATTTCGTCGCCCAGCACGGTGGCGCCGACCGACGCGAGATGCACTCGGATCTGGTGGAGGCGACCGGTCACGGGGCGGGCCTCGATGAGCGCGCCGAGCTCGGATTCTTCGATCACGCGGTAGGCGGTGACGGCCGACTTGCCGCCCGACGAGAGCTTGGATCGCCGGACGGACGTGTACCGGTCCTTGCGTTGGACGGTTTCCTCGATCGATTTCTTGATGACGCCTTCACGCTCACGCGGGGCTTTCACGCAGACCGCCCAATAGTACTTCTTGACGGTGCGTTCCTCGAACTGGGCGCGGAGCCCGTCGTAGGCGTCGCGCGAAAGGGCGATCGCGAGCACGCCGGACGTATCGCGGTCGAGCCGATGGACGAGCCCGTGGTCGCGGGGGACGCCGAGTTGGCGGAGTTTTTCGCCGAACTTGGCGTAGAGCCCGTTGAGCAGCGTGTCGTGCTGGTGCCCGACGCCTGGCATCGTGACGATGCCGCCCGGTTTCTCGACGACGAGCATGTCGTTGTCCTGGTGGAGGATCCGGAACGCGACGCGTGCGTTGGGCTCGATATGGGAACTCATGTCGTTCACGGGGTCACTCCAGGTTCTCGTGCCCGCAGGCGAGGCGGTCGATGTACCAGCGGAGCTGCCCGCCGACGGGTTGTATGCCGATCCCCGAAGGATCGGCGGCGAGATCGGCGAGGGTCGCCCGTGCCGATCCGCCCGGCGCGACGACCATGACCAGGCGTCCGCCACGCACGGCCCGGCGGGTCAACGCGATCGCGTTTCCGTCCTCGGTGGGCCCCACGAGGCGGTCGAGCGGATCGTCGAGCCCCCGGATCGAGCCGGTGTGTGCGGGCAGGACCACGCAGTCGAGACGGTCGTGCCCGGGCTCGCGCCGTTCGAGGTGCCCGACGAGTTCTTGCTCGTAGCGGGCGTCGCCATCGGGCAGGTGGGCCGGGGCGGGGTGCCACTGGTCGCGGGGCAGGTCGGATGCGTGGAGGATCATGTCCGCGAGATGCCCGGAGGATTCCGTGCTCTCGTCGGTCACCGTTCTGGGCTCGTGGGCGGCCCAGAGGTGGGTCCGCGACCAGGGCAGATCGCGGAAGTTGGGGTCGGTCATCAGGCGGAGGACCAGCTCTCGGCTGCTGAGCGAGGGGGTGATCGCCAGGTGGAAGGCTTCGAACGCCCGGACACAGGCCTGCGCCTGGAGCATCACGTCGGCGGCGGCCGCGGCGATGGCATCGTCGAGGCTGTTCCGCAACAACACCGACCCGGGCAGGTCGGGGGCGACGGGGGCGGTCTCGAGTTCATAGGGTTCGAACACCGGGAAGTATTGCCGGGCCGAGGGGTTGGCGGACCCAGGAACCCGTGATCGGAGCGAGATGCGTGTGACGCCAGAGACAGCCAGGATCCTCGACGCGACCGGTAACCGGGCCTGCGAGGGCTGCCGCGTGCTTGAGGACATCACCCGGTTTGCGCTCGATGACCATGCTCTGACCGATCGCCTCAAGCGGGTCCGCCATCGGATCCGGGGCGAGTTGGCCGCAATGGGCGGCGGAACGGTGGGCCTGCTCGCATCACGAAACACGCCTGGCGACGTGGGGACAGGGATCTCCACGCCTTCCGAGGGGACTCGCTCGGGGTTGCGTGATGTGGCGCTGGCTGCGGGGAAGAGGTGCCAGGAAGCGGCGAGGACCCTCGAGGAAGTGGCGAAATCGCTGGGGCGATCGGGTGGCGTGTTCGAATCGGCCCGCTACGAGTTGTACGAGGTCGAGCGGTTGGTGGTCGGTCGTTTGGCGCCGCCCTGCCCGCAGTGGCGGCTCTGCGTGCTGGTCACGGGTGATCTGTGCGTGCATCACGCGCCGGAGCGGGTTGTTGAACTGGCGGCCCAAGGCGGGGCGGATTGCGTGCAAGTGCGTGAGAAGACGCTCGAGGGCGGGGCGCTGCTGGAACTGGCGGGCGGCGTCGTCGGCGCGTGCCGGGCGGCGGGGATCCACGCGATCATCAACGATCGCCCGGACATCGCGTGCCTGGTCGATGCGGACGGCGTGCACGTCGGTCAGTCCGATCTGCCGATCGACGCGGTGCGCTCGGTCATCGGGGCGGGCAAATGGGTCGGGGTGTCGTGCTCGACGCACGAACAGGCGTTGTCGGCTGTGGATGGGGGCGCGGACGTGTGCGGGCTGGGACCGATGTTCCCGAGCACGACCAAACCCAAGCCCGGGCTGGCCGGGACCGGGTTGCTCGGCGCCTACTTGGGCGACGAGCGCACCGCAGCGGTGCCCCATCTGGCGATCAGCGGGATTAGGTCTGACACCATCGGTGCCGTCGCAGCTGCGGGCGGGTTGGGCGTCGCGGTCAGTTCGGCGGTCTGCGGCGCGGAGGACCCTGGCGCTGTGTGCCGGGTGTTGATCAGCGGCTTGCGGGGCGGGTTGCCGGGCGGGTTAGCGGCTGGGACCGACGCTACGATGCCCGCATGAGTGTGACTTATCGCGAGCAGACGCTCGATAACGGGCTTCGGGTGGTGGCGGAGGTGGTGCCCGGGGCGCACAGCTCGGCCGCGGGTTTCTTTGTCCGCGCCGGGGCTCGCGACGAGCCGCACGAGCTGATGGGCGTGTCACACTTCCTCGAGCACATGATGTTCAAGGGGACCGACGACCTCGACGCCGACGCGATCAATCGTGGATTCGACGATCTCGGCGCGTCGAACAACGCGTACACGTCGCGCGAGATGACGTGTTTCTACGCCCACACGCTGCCCGAGGGGCTCGACAAAGCGACCGATCTGCTCTCGGCGATGATGCGCCCGGCGCTGCGTGAGGCGGACTTTTCGACCGAGAAGAAGGTGATCCTGGAAGAGATCGCGATGTACGCCGACAACCCGTTCTGGGTGCTCTACGAGCAGACCATCGAGCGCCGGTACGGCGACGCGGCGCTCGGGCACCGGGTGTTGGGGACCAACGAATCGATCGCGGCCCTGGAGCGTGATCAGATGAACGCCTACTTCGCGGAGCGGTACGCCTCGGACGCGATGATCGTCGCATTCGCGGGCGACGTGAACTTCCAGGAGTGCCTGGACCAAGTCCGCGCGGTGTGCGGCGGGTGGAAAGCCACCGGGGTCAGCCGGGACCACGCGCTGCCCGAACGGAACCACGGCACGTTCGAGATCCGCGATCCCAAGGTCAACCGGGGCTATCTGATCGGCGTGTCGGACGCACCCTCGATCGGGTCCGAGCATCGGCACGCGGCGTCGCTGCTGGCACAGATCCTGGGCGGCGAGGACAACTCACGCCTGCATTGGGCGCTCATTGAGACCGGGCTGGCAGAAGAGGCCCAGGCCGCGTACGACGGCATGGACCGGCACGGCGAGTTCTTCGTGTACGCCTCGGGCGACCCCGACAAGCTGGGCGACGTCGAGGCGATCATGCGTCGGGAGATCAAGGGGCTGCGCGATTCGCTTGTCGAGGACGACCTGATCCGCCTGCGGTCCAAGGCGATCACCGCGATGACGCTCGCGGGCGAACGCCCGGCCGGGCGGATGATGCGCCTCGGGCGGACGTGGAGCATGCTCGGGCGCTACACCACGCTGGACGAGGAACTCGAGACGCTCTCGAAGGTCACGCTGGATGACCTCCGGGCGGTGTGCGATCAGTTCCCCTTCGACAACTGGCTGCTCGGGACCATGCGCCCGGAATGAGCGGTCAGGGGTTGTTGGTTGCCTGATTCGGGGGCGACTGCGCGATCTCGGGGTAGACCCACGCCATCGAGGGTGGCTCGTACGCGAACAGGTTGCGCAGGGCGGCGGCGAGGACGCGCCCGCAGCGGGTGATCTCGTCGGGCGAGCCCGAGAGTTGGTCGGGGCTCGAGCCCTGGTCCAGTGACCTCAGGAGCGCCGCCGTAGACGGGCGCATGCGTGCGATCGCGGCGCTGGGCGCTTCGCCCTTGCCGATGGCGGTGAGCCCGCCCAGCTCCCAGGCGAACGCGGCGTTCTTGGTGCCCGCCAGCGCTTCGCCGGTGCGGACATCGATCAGGACCTCGGGCTTGGATCCGATGTCGTCGAGCATCTGCCACTGGAACCAAGCGAGGTGGGCGGGGATCTGCGCTTCTTCGCAGGGGTCGACGCCGCCGATAGCCGCCAGTGTGCGCGAGAACGCGTCGTAGAGCCTGGGGTGGGGGTCGTGGTCCTGCACGCCGCGGGGCACGAGGTCGGCCGCGTACATGCAGGCGGCGTATCGCCCGAAGGCGGCACGCACCGCGGGCATCGGCTCGATCAGATCCCAAGCGGTCAGCGTGGCCAGGTCCGACGTGGGCTTGATGATGACGCCCAGCTCCGCCCTGGCGAGCAGCTCGACCCCGCCCGAAAACGGGGCCTTCTCGCGCTTGCTGCCCTTGGCGAGGCAGCGGAGCAGCCCGTGTTTACGGGTCATCAGCGCGACGGTCTGGCTGGTCTCGGACCAGTCCCAGTGACGCACGCAGATGCCCTCATCGTGAACGGTTGGCACACCGGAGCGTATCCACCGGGCCAGCGGATCGGCCTACGCTCGCCCATGCATTTCTCGATGGTCGATCGCGTGCTGGAACAGTCCGAAGGGCGCATCGTCACGGTCAAGCTCGTGTCGAACGCGGAGGAATACCTGCGGGATCACTTCCCGGGTTTTCCTGTGCTGCCGGGCGTGCTGATGCTCGAATCGATGGTGCAGGCCGGGCGACTGCTGGTCGATCCCGATGATGCCGCCCCGCTGCCGATGGTGCTGGGCGGGGTCCGGGCCCTCAAGTACGGCTCGTTCGTCAAGCCCGGCGCGACCATCCGCGTCACGGTCACGCTGCACAAGGCGCTCGATGACGGGGCGTTCGACCTCAAGGGCGATGTGCGTCTGATCGAAGCCGGCGAGGACGGCTCGGGCGAGCTGCCGGTGGCGTGTTCGGGTCGGTTCGTGCTGCGACCGGCCCGTGTCGCGGCGGGTGTCTGAGCCCTGCGGAGTCTGCGATGACGATGATCTGTGTGCCCATCTTGGCCGACGACCCGGCGATCGCCAAGCGCGACGCGATCCTGGCGGCGGAGATGGGGGGCGACATCGTCGAGTTCCGCGTCGACCTGCTGATGGAACTCGAAGAGTCGCTCGAATCGCGGATCGCGATCATCACGAACCTGATCGAGGAGTCGGCCCTGCCGTGCATCGTGACCTGCCGCCCGGAATGGGAGGGCGGGATGTACTCGGGCGCCGAGGACGAGCGGGTCAGCATGTTCGAGGCGGTCGGCACGGCGGAGCACCCGCCGGCGTACATCGACGTCGAACTCAAGGCGTACACCGCCTCGGCCAATATCCGCCAGAAGATCAACCTCGCGGTCGATCACCCCAAGCAGCAGCGCCACGTCCGGACACGCCTGATCCTGTCGACGCACGACTTCGAGGGCAGGCCCGCGGATCTGACGCGCCGGTTGATCGCCATGCACGACGAGCCGGCGTGCTCGGTGGTCAAGGTCGCGTACCGGGCCCGGTCGATCCGGGACAACCTTGAGTTGTTCGAGATCTTGAGCGAGCGCCAGAAGCCAACGATCGCGCTGGGCATGGGCGAGTTTGGGCTGATGAGCCGGGTGCTGGCGCCCAAGTTCGGCGGGTTCCTCACCTTTGCCTCGCTGCGCGATGCTTCCGCGACGGCTTCGGGTCAGCCGATGATCCAGGAGCTGCTGGGGATGTACCGGTTCCGCTCGATCAAACCGAGCACGAAGGTGTACGGCATCATCGGCTGGCCGGTGACGCAGTCGATGTCGCCGTTGGTGCACAACGCGGGGTTCGAGGCGATCGGGTGGGATGGGGTGTATGTGCCGATGCCGGTGGAGGAGAGCTACGAGTCGTTCAAGGCGACGATCATTTCGCTCATCGAGCACAGCAATCTCAGTTTTTCCGGGTCGAGTGTGACAATCCCGCACAAAGCACATTTGTTGCAAATCGCAACTGATCAAGGCATCGGAAACCTCTGGCTCAACGACTCGGATACTGCTGCTTGCGGTGCAGGCAATACGCTCGTAGTTTCACCTGTGTTCGATGCCGAAGAACACCGTGAGTTTGCGGTGTACAACACAGATAGCAAAGCAGTCTGGTCGCTACTCAGCTATCTCGATGTATGGTCAGACAAGCATGTGGCTGTCGTCGGGTCAGGCGGTGTTGCTCGGGCCGCCTCAGCCCCGTTTGTTGCCCGAGGTGCCCGAGTCGATCTCTTTGCACGAAACGCCAACACTGCTGAGTCACTCGTCGCACAACTCAATGCTCTGGATGACATCGGACCAGCTGAGAACGCTGAAGCCCAATCTCATCGTCTCGATGACCTCGTTAACTCGCAGTGCCAAATCTACATCAACTGCACCCCCGTCGGCATGGCCGGGGGGCCGGACCCCGACGGGCTGTCGATCCCGATCCCAGATCTGCCCCCGCTCCCGCCCGAGACGGTGTTCTTCGACACGGTCTACAACCCGATCGAGACGCCGATGCTTCGCGAGGCCAAGGCCCGCGGCTATCGCACCATCGATGGCGTGCAGATGTTCGTCAAGCAGGCCGAGGCGCAGTTCGACCTCTGGACCGGGCAGAGCCCGCCCGAGGGCCTGTTCGATCGGCTGGTGCGCGAGAGGCTGGCGCCCTGAGTCTTCGGTGCCGTGCTTCGGCCCGCAGGGCGAAGCACGACGGAATCGCCCCGCTGACTGTTGCCGAGTGAGATCCGCCTTTGCCCTTCGGGTCAAAGGCGGGCACCCAGTTCGGAGTAGATCAGACACAAAGAAAGAGCCCGACGCGTGACGCCGGGCTCTCGGTGATTCGTTCGCTTGGTCGTGCTCAACGCTCGCGTTCGTGTTCCCACGGGTTGCCGGGGTACTGCTTGGCGCCGACGGGGTAGAACAGGTCGCCGAAGTCCGAGTCGTAGGTGTACTTGTCGGGCCCGAGCGGGTCTTCGTTCTTGTACTGGCGCTTGAGGGTGAGGAGGCGGGTGACCTTGCGGGTCTCCTTGTCGGTGTAGGCGAGGACGGTGCCGCGGCTATCCGGGTTGATCTCGTCGTAGCGGACCCAGAGCTCGTTCATGTGCACCTGGTGCCACTGCATGCGGCGCTTGTTGGCCAGGAACCATTCGACGTCGTCGGCGAAGGTGGCCGCATCGTCGGCGAGGGTCTGTGCGTCGAGGATCCGCTCGGCGTCGGCACCCTGCATCTGGAGCAGTGCGGCGTGGTCGGCGGACTTGACGGCCAGCGAGTGGGCCTCGTTGAAGGTCAGCACGAGGCGCTTGAAGGCCGGGCCGCGCCTGGCGGTGTGCGGGGCCTTCATGCGGTCTTCCCGGGCCGGGATGGTGCCGCAGGCGGAGAGCCCGGCGATGGCGCCGGCGAGCGAGGCGAGGATGGCGATTCGGACGTTCATACGCATGGCGGATTCTCCCCAGGGGCTGATCGGATGCTGTCGGCCCGGATCGGGCGGGGACTTTGGGCGGATCGCCGAACAGAGGCGGTTGCCTCGGCTGGCGGGGTGACTATCCCGGACAAGGATAACTGTCTATCCCGGATAATGACAGCAGGGTCGCGAAACTCTCCGAGAAGACGAAGTTGTGCTCGGGGAACTTCTGCCCGCCCATGTTGTTGTCCAGGTGGCTGAACATCAGGTCCACCCGTCCGAGAACGCGGGGCTCGGACAAGCCGGCGGCGGTCCACGAGAACAACTCGATGAGGCCCGTGGTCGAGGCGCCGACCGGCGTGAATCGCTCGATTTCGGCGGTATAGCGGATGGTGTCGCCGGGCTGGGCGTCGAGGTCGATCTCGGCTTTGGAGACCTTGGCCAGGACGACTTTCTCTTTGAAGCCCTCGGCGTGCCCGACCAGGATGCCCGCGGTCTGGGCCATGCCCTCGACGATCAGCGACGCGGGCATGATTGGCATGGGCGGACGCCGATCAGTGGACTCGAAGTGGTCGTGGAGGTGATCCTCGGCCATCGAGACCTGCTTGACCGCGACGAGCTTCTCGCGTGGCACCAGCTCGACAATCCGATCGATCCACATCCAGCGCATGGGGTCCTCGACGGCTCGACACCGGCGGCGATGCGCCGGCGTCACCAGGATCGGATCAGGCGGCTTGCAGCTTCTGCTCGCAGAAGTTCACGAGGGCGTCGACCGTGAAGATCTCGGCGATGTTCTCGACCGAGGGGTCGGCCTCGATAGCCGTGAAATCGAAGTGCGGCAGGCGCTCGCGGAGCATGCCCAGGCCCTTCTCGGTGACCTTGCCGGCTTCGACGTATTCGGGGTTCTGGGCGACGCCCTCGGGGAAGAGCTCGCCCTGGGCGATCTTGAAGCCGAACGCCTGCTCGAGCTTGAAGGAGATATCGAGGATGTCGATCGACTCGGCGCCCAGGTCGGTGATGAGCGTGGCGGTCGGTTTGACCTCGTCGTCGTCCACCGCGAGGGCGTCGACGAGCACTTCCTGCACCTTCTCGAAGATCTCTGATCGTTCCATGGGAGACTGTTCCTGATCTATAGGTGAACCCCGCCGAGGGTAGCGCGAGGGGCGGGGCTGAAAAGGATGCTAGCCCGGACAAACCTTGTGGGCGAGAGGGGCTTCAGCCCCACCATCGACGCCCAGCCGACGGGCGAATCGCGTCCGAGCCAGGTGCGATCCGCACCCTGCTTGCCTGAGCGAGCATCCGGGCTGACAGACGAGGCGAAGCCGGGGCGGGGCGTGTGCCCCCGTCATAAATCTCTGGAGGTTCACATGAAATTTCTCTCGGCTATCGCTCTCATTCTCGTTATCGTCGGTGCCCTCAACTGGGGGCTGTGGGGCATCGCGAAGTTCGATCTCGTCGCGACGATCTTCGGCGGCAACACCGCGGTACTTGCGCGGGTGGTTTACTCGCTGGTCGGCGTAGCGGGCGTGGTACTCGCGATCACGTCGCCCAAACTGCTCAAGCAGGCTGGGGCCTGATCGCCCAAACTTCTTTAGATTCAGAGGGCCGCCAGACGTCGGGCGGTCTCTTGCTCGATCAGTGCCTCGAACATGGGGGCGAGGTCGGCCTCGTCGATGATCTTGGTCTTGGCGAACTTCTGGTCTAGGCGTTGGTCGGCGACGATGTTGTCCTGGTAGCGGTAGACGCGGATCTTCTCGCTGCGTTGCCCGGTGCCGATCTGGGCCTGGCGCTGCCCGGCCCGCTCGGCGTCGGCCTTCTGGCGCTCGATCTCGTAGACCCGGGCGACCAGCAGCCTGCGGGCCTTGTCGCGGTTCTGGGCCTGGCTCTTGGTCTCCTGCATGCGGACCTCGACGCCGGTGGGCTTGTGGAGCAGGTGGACCGCGGTGGCGACTTTGTTGACGTTCTGCCCGCCGGGACCCTGGGCGGTGGTGACGTGCTCGTCCACGTCATTGCCCCAGTCGATGCTGATTTCGACGGCTTCGGGCTCGGGCAGCACGGCGACGGTGCAGGTGCTGGTGTGGATGCGTCCCTGGGTCTCGGTCGCGGGGACGCGCTTGACCGAGTGCACGCCGGCTTCGAAGGCGAGTTCTTGCCAGACGCCTTCACCCGCGATGTTGACGATGGCCCGGCGAACGCCCCCCACCGACGGGTCTGTGTCGAGGTCCATCTCGTCGACCTTCCAACCGCGCTTGGCCGCGTAGTTGGTGTAGACCGCGAGCAGGTCGCGTGCCCAGAGCCCGGCCTCGTCGCCCCCGGTGCCGGCGCGGATCTCGAGGATGACCGATCCCACGGCCCGGTCGTCTGACATGACGAGTTGCGATTTGATGTGCTCGGCGCTGGCGCGGATCGCATCCTCGATGGCGGGCAGTTCGTCCTTGGCCATCTGTGCCAGTTCGGCGTCGTCGCCGGTGATCACGCCGCGCAACTCGTCACCCTCGGCGAGCAGGGCGGTCAGGTCTCGGTACGCCGACACCACCGGGTCGATCGCGGCCCGGCGGATCGCCAGGGACGACACTTTTCGGTGGTCCCCACCGACCTCGGGGTCTTCGAGTTGCTCGCTGAGTTCGCGGTGCTGGGTGTCGATCGCGTCGAGTTTGACGCGGACCGCTTCGGGCAGGATGTCGGCGGCGTCGGGCACGCCGGTAGGTTACGCCGGTGGCGTTGATGGGTATCAGCCGCCGTCGAGGGTTCTGAAGTGCTCGATCGGGAACTCGGGCGGCGATAGGCGGCCGTTGATCGCGGCCCCTCCGGGCAGGGGCGTGTACATCTCGATCGAGATCTGACTGACGGGCATGAAACCAACGTTGGTCCCGTCTTCGCTCATGGTGATCGTGGCCATGACCATGACCGGCGTTTTGGGGTCTTTGATGTGTTTCATGGGTTCGCGTTCTTCGGGGTCGGCTCCGGCCATGTTCATGAAACGCTTGTGGGTCTCGGAGTAGTACCAGCGTTTGGCGGCCTCGACGTCCTCGAACCAGGCGATGATGCCGAGCTTGCCGCTGGCGTACTGGGCGTTGTCGACGCCGAGGCAGCCCTCGGTGTTCTTGAGCCCGTCCATCAGCGCCTGCCCAAAGTCCGGGCCCTGCCCGCCCTGACGCTGGTCGGGCTGGGCATCGGCGGATGAAGAGAAGGGAGCGAGGGACAAGCCGACGGCGAAGGTGGCGGCGGCAAGAAGAACGGCGGTCCGGTTCGTGCGCATGAGTGAGACTCCAGAGGTTCTATGGTTCCGTCGGGCGTCATCGACGCCTGGTCCTGGGTTGGTGGGAGAAGACGCGCGGCGATTTCACGAACCCCACGGAGTGGTCCCACCGGGCGATCGCTCACCCGTATACTCGCACTCTCGGATCGGAATCGTTTTGTCTCGGGGACGCTGCATGACTTCATCGGAACTGGCCATCGAGATGCGCGGCGTGCGCAAGACGTTCGGGAAGAACGTCGCCGTGGAGGGCATCGATCTGGCGATCCCCCAGGGATCGCTTCACGGGTTCATCGGGCCCAACGGCGCGGGCAAGTCCACCACGATCCGCATGATCATGTCGATCCTGTTCCCCGACCGGGGCGAGCTGAGCGTGCTCGGCAAGCGGTCCGCGGTGGAGAGCAAGGACCGGATCGGGTACCTGCCCGAAGAGCGCGGCGTGTACAAGAAGATGAAGGTCGGCG
>Ga0316204_10001296_pt1 | contig 71318 bp, 67 predicted proteins | sample 6monrhotite_MG_2_FD_205661 | JGI IMG/M metagenome (GOLD analysis project Ga0316204, IMG submission 205661) | Microbial mat bacterial communities from mineral coupon in-situ incubated in ocean water Damariscotta River, Maine, United States -... | ecosystem: Environmental > Aquatic > Marine >...
CTGGCTATTCTTGACGGTCAATTAGTCCGTTCAGCCGACCAAATCTATGTTATTCCTCTTGCATCCATTGTTGAGTCGATACCTCTTTCTGGAATTCAAATCACTCGGATAGCGGGTGATATGCCAGTCTATAAGAATGAAGGTGAATACATTCCGATTGTTGATCTTAGAAAAGAATTTGATATTCAACATGAAAAACAATCGACTAATGAAGGTCTTATTGCAATTGTTGAAGGTGAAAATCGAAAAATAGCAATAAAAATTGATGAGTTATTAGGGCAACAGCAAGTTGTTATTAAAAGCTTAGAAAGCCATTATAAATCGATCCAAGGTGTATCAGGCGCAACGATTCTTGGTGATGGCAGAGTGTCATTAATATTAGATATTGTTGGCTTATCAAAACGTTCGACTGAAAGAATGTCTCGAGATAGAGAGCAAGTGGCTTAGTCAATGGGTTTGGCTAGTAAAAGTTTAATTGAAAGTAAAAACATTTAGTTTAGGAAGATAGTGATGGCATCAGACATACAAGATGTTTTAAATGAGCAATCCCAAAATCTCACGTCAATGAACATGGAGCTTGGTGACGAAGATAAGGGAAGTCAGTTTTTGAGTTTTGATGTTGGGGGCGAAGAATTTGCCGTCAACATTTTAAGTGTGCAAGAAATTAGAGGTTGGGAAAATCCTACGTTTCTACCAAATTCGCCTATCTATATTAAAGGTGTTTTAAATTTGAGAGGAACAATCGTTCCCGTTATGGATTTAAGAAACCGATTTAACTTCAAAAAATCAAATTACTTAGACACGACAGTAATCATCATTTTAAAAGTTTCCCATGGTGATAAAGAACGTTTGATGGGCTGTGTGGTTGATGGTGTTTCTGATGTTTTTAATATGGAAGAATCTGAAATTTCAGATGTTCCAGATTATGGTAGTGGCGTTGATTCTCGATTTACTGCGGGTGTCATGACCGTTGAGGATCATGCTGTAACTTTACTTGAGCTAACTAATTTATTGAGTCTCGATTTAATCAAGCATCCCTATACTGGAGTTTCAAATGGCTGATGTGATTGAAAAGCAAAATATTGAGCAACAATATCTAACTTTTATCATGGGAAATGATGAGTATGGTGTTGATATATTGTCTGTTCAAGAAATACATTGTTGGGTAGATCCTAGACCAATGCCAAATACGCCAGATTATATTCGAGGTGTCATTGATTGGCGGGGGACAATTGTTCCGATTATTGATTTACGAGTAAGGTTTAGGTATCCGGAAGCAACTTATACCAGCACCACTGTTGTCATCATTTTAAAAACTAAACTATCTGACGAGCAAGAAGGGATTATTGGTATTGTCGTTGATGCAGTGGCAGATGTTTATGATGTTAAAGCGGTTGATTTAAAAAAGTCACCAAATCTTGGCAGTAAAATTGACACAAAATTTATAAAAGGTATGACCAAAATAGAAGAATCGATGATCATCATTTTAGATTTAGCTAAATTGATTGATCTTGATGAATTAACTGATTAATAAATATTAGCGGATAAATTATTTAGATATTTGAGTGAGGCGGAGTTTTAAAATGAACACAGAAACACAACAAGAACCCCAAACTAATAGTAATGAAGGAACCAGTATGAATAATAGCGCAGAAGCAAACCTAAATAGTATGTTAGCTCAAGCAGCTAATTCTTCACAAACCGCAATGATGATGGTTGATACGGATTTAAAAATTACTTACTTAAACCCGTCTACATTGACTCTTTTGAAATCACTTGAAACTACAATGAAATCTTTGTGGTCAGATTTTGAAGCCAGCGAAGAATACATGATGGGTAAATGTATAGATGATTTTCATAGGAACCCTGCTCACCAGCGTAAAATTCTTTCTAACCCTAATAATTTACCCTATCAAGCAAATATTAAATTAGGTGAAAAGACCATAAGTCTGAACGTGGCTGCTGTAATGGATAATAACGGAAATCACCTTGGTTCTAGTTTGGAATGGAGTGATGTTACTGAGCAGATAAAAAGCGACAATGATATTGCGAGAATGCAAGGTGCTATGGCAGGCTCTGGAACGGCTACCATGATGGTAGACAGGGATATGATAGTGACTTATTTGAACCCTGCAACTTATACGCTTCTAGGAGAGTTATCTAGTACCTTAAAATCTATTTGGCCTGACTTCGAACCGACTGAAAGTCACATGTTAGGTAAGTGTATTGACGATTTCCATAGAAACCCTGCGCATCAACGTAAAATTCTAGACGACCCTGCTAATTTACCCTATCAAGCTAACATCAAATTGGGTGATCAGACGGTAAGATTAAACGTGGCGGCTATTTTGGATAGCGATGGTGAATATGTTGGCTCAAGTTTAGAATGGGAAAACATAACATCGCAAGTGAATGCAGAAATTGAAATAGGAAGACTGGTATCTGCCACCCAAGGAATGACGGTTAATTTAATGATGGCTGACCCTGATGGCGTGATTAACTACATGAATCCAGCAGTCAAAGAAATGCTTGGTAAAAGAGAAAAAGAACTGCAAAAAGTATTACCAAACTTTAGAGTTGAAAGTGTTATAGGCTCAAATTACGATAGTTTTCATGCGAATCCTGCCCATCAGCAGAACTTATTGAAGCCAGAAAATCTCCCTTATACCTCGAATATAAAAGTAGGAAGTTTGCATTTTAAATTGACAGCTATCCCATTATACGACGATAACCAAAATCACTTAGGTTCTGCAGTTGAATGGACTGACAATACTGAATTAGTGACAGCTCAAGAGCAGGTAGAATCATTAATTGACCAAGCAGTGAAAGGTAATTTATCTGATAGAATTGATGCCGATGAGTTTGATGGATTTATGAAAAACTTAGCAGGCTCAATTAACACTATGCTAGACACTGTTGTCGAACCTCTTGATAATTGTAAATCAGTACTAACTGAAATGGCCAGCGGGAATTTACAAAAAACAATGGATGGCGAATATGAAGGTTCCTTTGAAGAATTGCAAGGAGCAATCAATACCACCATTGATAACTTACGCAATATGGTTGGAGAAATTATGGAATCTTCAAGTCATGTATCAACCTCCTCTCGTGAAATTTCGCAAGGTAATACAGATTTGAGTCAGCGAACCGAAGAGCAAGCTTCTAGTCTAGAAGAAACCGCTTCAAGTATGGAAGAACTGACAGCAACAGTTAAAGAAAATTCCGAGGCAGCAACCAAAGCAAATAAACTGAGTGCGACAACCATGCAACAAGCTGAGAGTGGCGGCAAAGTGGTTGAAGATGCGGTTATTGCAATGAAAGAAATCAATAATGCTTCTCGTGAAATTTCAGACATCATCGGTGTAATAGATGAAATAGCTTTCCAAACTAACCTGTTAGCACTAAATGCGGCGGTAGAAGCGGCCAGAGCCGGTGACCAAGGTCGAGGTTTTGCGGTTGTAGCAGCAGAAGTTAGAAATCTAGCTCAGCGAAGCGCAAGTGCAGCAAAAGACATTAAGTCCTTAATTAGCAACAGCGTTGACAAGGTTAATCAAGGAACTGAACTAGTTAATGATTCAGGTCAAAAACTATCAGAGATTGTAGAATCAGTTAGAAACGTTTCTGGCTTAGTTAGTGAAATTGCCAATGCAAGTGAAGAGCAAGCAAACGGGATTGAAGAGGTTAACCAAGCAGTCACTCAAATGGATAATATGACTCAACAAAATTCTGCACTTGTTGAAGAGGCCGCAGCTGCTGCCGAAGCTCTTACAGAGCAAGCTGGTAATATGCTGGAATTAATGAGCTTCTTCAAAACCGGAGATGAAAGTGGAGTTCGAGGTAGTAATAAAATAGTATCACCGGTTAAAAATAAGGCTGACAAATCTAAAACTACTGTAGTTGAAGATGATTGGGAAGAGTTCTAAAATTTGATTAATAAATGAAATAGAATGTTTTCTCACAGTGATTAAAACATTCTGTTTTGACTATTGATTAATTAGTAAGTTAAATAAGAATAGCTTGATAGAACCATCATATTATGGAATGAAATCTAAGAGGCTTTTGTGACAGAAAAAACAGTAGAAAAGCATAGAGAGTTTGAATATTCGCGGAAAGACTTCGAGCGTATTACTAATATTATTTATAAAGTTTCTGGAATAAGTTTATCTGAACGTAAGGAAGATATGGTTTATTCGAGACTTGCTCGCCGCTTGAGAAAAGTGGGCTTAACTACGTTTGATGATTATTTGAATTTTGTTAGTAAAGATAGTGATGAACAGAAAGCTTTCGTTAATTCACTAACAACTAATTTAACTCATTTCTTTAGAGAAGAGCATCATTTTGATTATCTTAATGATGTTTTATTTCCCGAGATATTTTCCAAATTTGATAGACGTATTAGGATTTGGTCTGCTGGCTGCTCAACCGGTGAAGAGCCTTATACATTGGCTATGGTCTGGGAACATTTGAAGAACAGACCGAGAAATATTGATTTCAAAATACTGGCAACGGATCTAGATACAAATGTCATAGAAACAGGCAAGGATGGCATTTATTCGAATGACAAATTAGCCCCCGTATCGCAAGAATATATGAAGTGGTTTTCACAAACAGATGTTTGTACCTCTAATCAAAAGCAGGTAGACGAGCAACTGAAACAGTATATTCATTTTAAACAGCTAAATTTAATGCAAGAATGGCCATTTAAAGGACCATTTCAGTTAATTATTTGTAGAAACGTACTAATTTATTTTGACAAACCGACTCAGGAGAAGTTAATTAAACGTTATTATGATTTACTTGAACCGGGGGGATGTTTGATTTTAGGTCATTCTGAAAGTCTTGGAAATAATAGAGCGTTATTTGATAACCTTGGTAAAACTATTTTTAGGAAATTAGGTTAATGGCTGTTGGTTTCGAAAGAGAAAATCTGCCATCCTGTTGGCAAGAGTTTAACCATATTAATCGTTATTGGGATAAACATACGGGGTTAGCTACGGCGAAAATCTTGCCTGGTGAATTTTATGTTACTGGCCATAACGAAGCAATAACCACCATTCTTGGTTCTTGTATTTCTGCTTGTGTTAGGGATCCTAAGGCAGGGCTTGGTGGAATGAATCATTTTATGCTACCAATCGACAATAGTGCGACAGTGACAGATATAGCGAATGCCGCTCGATACGGAAATTTTGCGATGGAACAAATGATTAATGATATCTTGCGTAATGGTGGTACTCGCGACAACCTAGAAATTAAGATTTTTGGGGGCGGAAGAGTAATGAAAGGGCTGACTGACGTAGGGAAGAAGAATATTCAATTTGTTAAAGAATATATAGCAATGGAAGGGTTAAAATTATTAGCAGAAGATGTAGGAGGAAATTACCCTCGTAAGGTAATGTACATACCAAAAACGGGGAAGGTCAAAATGAAAAAACTTATTAATCAACACAATGATACTGTTGAAACGAGGGATGAAAGTTACTTTGATAAAATCACTCATCAGAAAACAGAGGGTGAAGTTGAGTTATTCGACTAATTGGTATTTGTGGAAGCAATTGATTAAAACGGAAACAGTTCTGGATTTATACTATGTCAAAGAAAATTAAAGTATTGATTGTTGATGATTCTGCTTTTATAAGAGTTTTATTAACTGAAATATTACAAAGTCATGAACAGATCGATGTTGTTGCGACAGCTGAAGATCCGATCGACGCTAGAGAAAAAATCAAAAAATACTCCCCTGATGTCGTCACTCTTGATGTTGAAATGCCTAAAATGGATGGGGTGACCTTCCTAAAAAATATTATGCGTTTAAGACCAATGCCGGTCATTATGGTTTCAACCTTAACCCAAGCTGGTGCAGATATTACTTTGGAGGCGCTAGAAATTGGTGCTTTCGACTTTATCGCGAAACCGACCAATGATGTAAAAAGTCGTCTAACTGAACTTGCAGATGAATTAACGGAAAAAGTAATTGCCGCAGCAAGTTGTAATACTGTTGCACTTGAATCAGAAGGTAAAGCAAATAAAAGCATATACAAACTAAGTAAGGCCCAAGGAAAATATGATTTAATCACCGTCGGAGCTTCTACTGGTGGGACAGAAGCTATTCGAGAAGTGGTTACACGATTGCCAACCGGGCTACCGCCAATAGTAATGGCGCAACATATTCCTGATACTTTCTCTACTTCTTACGCTAAGCGCTTAAATACTGAATCAGCTATAGAAGTTCGTGAAATTAGGTCACCAACCAAGCTAGAAAGTGGTTTTGCTTATTTGGCTCCAGGTAGCCATCATATGAAGATAGAGAAAAAAGCCAGTGGTCTATGGGCTGTGCTTGATGATGGAGAAAGAGTTAACAGACATAAACCTGCGGTAGATGTTCTTTATAACTCTATTGTAGAGCAAAAAATTAATCGTTGTTTAGGCATTATTTTAACTGGTATGGGCAAGGACGGAGCACTTGGTTTAAAAAATCTTAGGGCGAGTGGTGCAACTACCATTGCGCAGGATGAAGCAAGTAGCGTTGTTTGGGGGATGCCCGGTTCTGCAGTAGCTATTGATGCAGCGGAACATATTTTACCTTTGAACAAAATAGCTAGTTTTATTGTTAATAACCAGTAATTTGTAATTGGTATTTAAATCTATTTGTATGGTTCAAATTAATATAGAGAAATCTAATTTCTTGAACTATGCTTAAAACAGTCAGATTATAAATCTAGTTAATTAGTTGTAACTTAATTCATATTAATCATAATTTCGGATATAAAGAGGAGCAAGTCATGGCAGTAAGTTCTGTTACTTCTGCGGATGGGAAGTCGTTAACAATATCGATAGAGGGGCGTTTTGATTTTAGCGCTCATCAAGCATTTCGCGGTGCTTATGAGAAGGTTTCGCCTATACCTTTAGATATTACTATTGATATGAGTGGTACGACCTACTTAGATAGTTCAGCTTTAGGTATGTTATTGTTATTAAGAGATCATTCTGGCGGCGATTCTTCAAATATCCAGCTTAAAAACTGTAATGAGGACATCAAGAAAATTCTCACTATTTCTAATTTCGAACAGCTTTTTAAACTCGTTTAGTTTTATTGGTAAGCCAGTTTGAAAATTCTTATTGCTGATGATAACCATACTGATAGGTTAATTCTCTCAAAGGTATTAGAGAACTTAAATCATGAAGTGATTCAGGCTAAAGATGGTTCTGAAGCGATAGAGCAATTTAAAAAACATGCACCAGCTCTGGTGCTTCTAGATGTACTTATGCCTTGCTACGATGGTTACGAAGTAGCTGAAATCATTAAAACTGATTCGGGTCGTGCTTGGTTCCCAATTATTTTTCTGACATCGTTAACGGAAGCCAGTGATCTTGCTAAATGTATTTCAGCAGGCGGTGATGATTTTGTTTCAAAGCCAATTAATAAAGTTATCATCAAAGCAAAAATTGATGCTTTTGAACGTATTATCAATTTATACGACACAGTTGCAGAGCAAAGAGAGCGAATTCAATTCCATCATGAGCATCTTGTTCAAGAGCAAGAAGCAGCAAAGCGAATTTTTAATAATATTGCCCATCGTGGTTGTTTAGCATCCGATAATATTAACTATCATCTTTCACCAATGTCGATATTTAATGGCGACCTTATGTTAGCTGCGGAGCTTCCAAGGGGCGGCATGAGGCTATTTCTAGCAGATTTCACTGGTCATGGTTTGCCGGCAGCAATTGGGGCAATGCCAGCCTCTGAAATTTTTTACGGTATGACCACCAAAGGGTTTAACATTCCCGATATGATGGTTGAAATGAACAAACGTTTATATAACGTTTTACCGCGAGGGATTTTCTGTTGTGTCATAGTTATTGATATTGACTCGATTGATGAATTACTGACTATTTGGAATGCTGGTGCTCCAGATTCCTTTTTGATCGACCAACAAAGTGGGCAAGTAACATCAATACCTTCATCTCATCTTCCTCTGGGTATACAATCGCCTGAAAAATTTAAAGTGACGTGTAAGAGTTTCGAATTTACTAAGCAACACAAAATTATTGCAGTTACTGACGGAATTATCGAAGCCGAAAATAGTGCGGGTAATATGTTTGGCGAGCAAAAAATGGTTGACTGTATTCATGCAAATCTAAATTCAGATGATATTTGTGGTGCTCTGTTGGCGGAAGTCGATTTGTTTTGTGGAGTCACGGAACAATCCGATGATTTAAGTTTGTTGGAAGTCGGTTTTCCTGCTACTAATAGCGATGATATTTTGCAGCCGTCTAAAGGCGAACTAATAGAATCTGGTACATCAGATTCAGAATTGAGTTTAAAATTAAGAGGTAAGTCTCTGGGTAATTTTGATCCAATCCCTTTATTTATGCAGGCTATCTTATCTTGCAATGAGTTAACTTCTCATCGAGCGAGAATTTTTACAGTATTATCTGAATTATATAACAATGCACTTGATCATGGTGTACTTGGTCTTGATTCCGCGATGAAAAATAGTAGTGAAGGTTTTGCCGATTATTACACTCAACGGATTCAAGAATTAAATGATTTAGACGTTGGATTTGTAAAGGTTTCAGTGGATCACCATCCCACAGCTAATGGTGGTCGGTTAATCTTTAATATCACGGATAGTGGTGAAGGCTTTGATGTGCAAAAAATTGTCAAAGAAGGTGAAAAAACATACAGTGGTAGAGGGTTGCCTCTTCTAATTAAGCTTTGTGATTCAGTCGATTATTACGACCAAGGGACTCGGGTAAAAGCTGTCTACAATTGGGATCATAACGATATTCCTGAATAAGTAATCAATTTTGATTAATCGTATTTTGTGTCAATCACAAATAGGTATAGTGATGAATAAGGGTCTAGATCTAGAATTATTAAACGAGCTTGTAGATATTATGGGCGACGACATGCAAATGTTGATCACCTCTTATCTAGAGGATACAAAAGAAAAGCTTGTCGCAATGAATCTATTACGCATTTCAACACAACAAGATGATATTTATCGACTCGCTCATAGTTTAAAAGGAAGTAGCCGTAATGTTGGTCTAGTTGATTTTGCAAATTATTGCGAAGAAATTGAGAAGTTAGCTCGAGAAGGTCAATTAACAGATAAATCTTTCGATTTATCTAAGTTTGATTCCTTATTTGAAACTGCATCTTCCCAACTCTCACAACTGTATTTGTAGTCATTTAATACTTAACTCTGTTTACCTTCTCACTATATTTCCATTTTTGACGACTGAGGTCTTTATTCAACTTGGCATCAGTATTGCTTTGGCTTATTACAAAGAATATTAATAAGCTTGAGGCAAATGTTCAATGTCTACTTTGGTGTTAAGTATATTATCGGAACAAAACCAAGGATTACCGCTCAATAAAGGCAGTAACCAAGGTGGCTTTGTGACTGACCCTCCGTCTTCTGGTCTATCTGTTGATACCTCGGTTGGTCATCAATCAAACAGTGAATTTGCAAAACAGTTTTCTTTAATGCGGCAACAAATTAGCCAGCAAAATACAATAAAAGGCAAAAGATTGCCGCCAATTCAAACCAATTTACTCGATATTGTTAAGGCGCAAGCAGATAAACTCAATATTGATCTAACGAATAGTCCTGATATTAAAATAATCAATCAAACAAACCTGTCAAATCAAGAACTTAATCAATTATTGAGTAATGGTTTAACAGAAAGCTCGGCGGGCAGTGGGTCAAAAGAATTGAAGCGGTTATTGGCTTCGCTAGGATTAGATATTAGCTATAAAGATGAAGTGAAAACAAATGAATTTCACCTGAAACTACCTAAGGTAAAAGATTTAGAACATAAATTAACTGAGGCGCCAGCGGAATGGTTAATTGAAGGAATTAACTTAGACCCTAATGACAAAACTATTGCAGAGACTCAATTGAAGATTAATAAATTGGCCACAAATATAGATTTGACTGTTAGCACGGTTGCGCCTGATTTTAGTTCCAAATCTCAAACAGTTGAGTTGGTTTTGACAGATATTGCTAAAGTGGATGGAAAGTTTAGTGAAGGTGTTAAAAATGAATTAACCGATCTAAAAAACTTAGTTAAACAGAATAGAGGAAGCTGGGAGTTACCTGCTGGAAAGCTCTCATTGCAAGAATCTAATTCAAGCCTAAAGGAATCGTTACCTCCTTTGTCGCTTCTTGCAAATAAAGAAAGTGGTGAAAAAGCCGGATTACTGTCGCCAGAACTCAATAATAAGTCGTTTTTTGACAAGTTACAGCAAGTAAAAATGGGAAATAAAATTTCGGAAGAATTATCAAAATCGGTCATTCAATTACAAAAGGGTGTAAAAATAGATAATGCTTTATCTCAGCTTGGTTCTGTATCGCAATATACAGAACAACAACCAGTGAGCGAGCCGAGATCGCTCTACGGTGCAAGTCAATCACCGATTATCACTTCAGATACGGCATCCACGCAAAATACTAATCAGATTACTCAACCAAATTTACAATCAGGACTATCGTTACGGAATGATTTTTCTCCCAATTTAGCTGCTAGAATTCAATGGATTTATAGTCAAGCTATGTCAAGTGCAGAAATAATGATGGATCCGGCAGAGCTTGGACCAATGAATGTCAAGATGAAAACAATCAATGGAGAAACAAGTATCTTGTTTCAAGTGAACAATCTTCAGACCAAAGAAGTGATTGAAGACAACTTATCTAAATTGCGCGAATTATTATCAGATCAAGGTATGAGTTTAGGTGACGCTCACGTAGAGCAGCAATCCGAAAACGAGAAAAGTGACGAAAATTCATCAGAAAGCGCTTTTGCCAACCTTGATGATACTGATGATAGAGATAGTCGGCCTCATACCTCGGTACAGGAAGGAATTTTAGATACCTATATTTAATCCAAGCTTATTGAATGATTAATTCAGGAATATTTCAGCTTTTTCATATAAGTAGAGTGTCAACTTCTTACCTATCTTAACCTTGTACTACGCCAAAAAACTGGCGCTATAGTTTTTTTATTATCTGCAATCTCTAACTCTTTGTAAAATAAAGAAATATCCCATGCTATTTCTTTTGGTACAACAATTGCATTTACCTCTATAGTTATTTGTTATTGCTAATAGAGTTATTAGTGAATTTGTTTTGTGCAAAGGTATAAAAGATTGTCCATAATTATGAGTGAGAAGAACATTTTAAGAAATAACTCATGTAACGGAGAAAAATATGGCAGATGACCAAGATTTAGAACTTGATTTAGAAGAAGGTGACGACGCTGAAGATGAGGGTTCAGAAGAAGGTGCTGGTAGTAAAAAGTTAATTATTATCATTGCTGCAGCGGTATTACTGATTGGAGCTGGTGTAGCGGCTTTCTTTTTATTGAGCGGCGATGAAACTCCTGAGACAGATGAAGAAGTTGCTGGTGAAGAAGTGATCGAAGAAAAAGGGCCAGCAATTTACGTTGGTGTACCAAACGCAATAACGGCTAATTTACCCGGCGATAAAAAGAGCAGGACTGTTCAAATTAAAATGAGCTTTTTAGTTCGAAGTGAGGAGGCAAAACAAAATGTGAAACAGCATATGCCACAATTAAAAAATGATGTTCTAATGTTGGTAAGTCAAAAAAGTGCAGAAGATTTAAAACTCCCTGAAGGAAGACAAAAACTGCAAGAAGAAGCATTAAAAACGGTGCAAAAAACATTAACAGACTTAGTTAAGGATCCAACGGTTGAACGAGTGCTTTTTGTTAGTTTTGTAATGCAATAAAAAATGAAGATTAACTGTAAATAGAGATGTTATGTCAGATTTATTAAGCCAAGATGAAATTGATGCGTTGCTTCATGGTGTAGACGACGGTGATGTTGAGGTTGAAGAAGAGTCACTTGATCCTAGCGAAGCCAGGAGCTACGATTTTTCTTCACAAGATCGAATCGTTCGTGGGCGAATGCCTTCACTTGAAATGGTTAATGAACGTTTCGCTAGGCATATGCGTATTAGCTTGTTTAATATGATGCGACGTAGCGCGGAAATTTCAGTCAACGGTATTCAAATGATTAAGTTCAGCGAATACATTCATAGTTTATTTGTTCCTACCAGTTTAAATATGGTTAAAATGAGGCCGCTGCGTGGCACAGCGTTGTTCACTTTAGAAGCAAAATTAGTATTTATTTTGGTTGATAACTTTTTTGGTGGTGATGGAAGATTTCATACCAAAATTGAAGGACGAGAATTTACCCCTACAGAACGCCGAATAATACAGCTTCTTCTTGATCAAGCTTTTATTGATCTTAAAGAAGCTTGGGCTCCAGTAATGAAAGTTGATTTTGAATACATGGATTCAGAAGTTAATCCCGCTTTAGCGACCATTGTTAGTCCTAGTGAAGTGGTTTGTGTTTGTAGTTTCAATATCGAACTAGATGGCGGTGGTGGAAATTTCCATGTCACTATTCCTTACTCAATGTTGGAACCAATCAGAGACAAACTAGATGCCGGTATACAAAGTGACAGAGATGAGGGTGATGACCGTTGGACTGACGCTTTAAGAGAAGAAATCTTAACAGCTGAAATAGAGTTATCTAGTTCTTTGGGTGAAACCGAAGTAAGCTTAAAGGATGTTTTGAAATTCAAAGAAGGCGATATCATTCCATTTGAAATGCCTGAACATCTCGTCGTAAACGCGAATAATTTACCGTGCTTTAGAGCAAGTTATGGACAGTCTAACGGGTTTGTTTCAGTAAAAATCAAAGAAGAAATTTCTCGCGAACATATTATGCGAACAATGCTAGAGGATTAATTGATGAACGACGAAACTGAAGATACTGGTGATGATTGGGCTGCTGCAATGAACGAGCAGGAAGATTCAGAAGCCGCAGCAGTAATGCCTGATAAACTTGAAGAGAGTGCTGCAGAAGGCAGCATAGAAAATGAAAAGCTTGATGTCATTCTTGATATACCTGTGTCGTTATCTTTAGAGGTTGGTCGAACAAACTTGCCTATTAGAAACTTATTACAACTGACTCAAGGTTCTGTTGTTGAGCTAGATAGATTAGCTGGAGAGCCTCTGGATGTGATGGTCAACGGAACTTTAATTGCACATGGAGAAGTGGTGGTAGTGAACGAAAAATACGGCATTCGTTTAACTGACGTAATGAGTCCTCATGAAAGAATTCAGAAACTAAAATAGTAAGAGTTGTAAGCCCATGTCTAAATGGTTAACCCAGAAATATTTCTTTAATTATCTTAGATTTACGGGAATTCTCTTCCTTTCAACACCAAGCATGGCCGTTGAAAATGAAAAGATAGCCACGCCTATAGAAACTATCTTACCTATGTTAACTGGGCTTGGTGCCATATTAATTATTATTTTTGTACTGGCATTCTTATTCAAAAAATTCTCAAAGTTCGGTTTGTCAGGAAAAAACATTAAAGTGTTAGAAACACAGCTTATTGGTAATAATGAAAAGTTGATGATCGTTCAGGTGAGAGAACAACAGTTTTTACTAGGTGTTACCCGCAATTCCATTAATCAACTAGGTGAACTCGAACTATCTAATACAGAAACAGAAAATGCAGATGCCTTTAATAAGCAAGTGAATGTGAAAGCAGGAATCTCTTCAGAAGTCGACCATCTAAAAAATATTCCTTTCGCAAATATTTTAAGCAATTTAATTAAACCTAAAGTGACTGATAAAAAAACCTCAGAAGTTGCAGTGGAAACCATCAGATGAAGTTATTAAGATGGGCTATTTTGTTGAGTGTTAGTTTACTAATTCAGTTAGTGATTAGCCAAGATGCTTTTGCTAATACAGGGATCCCTGTTTTATCAGTTGAGACTAATGAATCAGGAAATCAAGAATACAGCGTGACTTTGCAGGTTCTTGGTTTAATGACATTGCTTACATTTTTACCAGCAATTGTAATGATGATGACATCATTTATTAGAGTAACGGTTGTTTTTGCAATTTTGAGACAAGCATTGGGAATGCAGCAAACGCCATCTAATCAGATTCTCGTTGGTCTAAGTTTGTTTTTGACTTTTTTCATTATGTCTCCGGTGATAGAGAAAGTTAATCTCGATGCAATTCAGCCTTATTTAGAAGAATCGATCACTGCAACTCAAGCGATAGAGCGAGCGCAAAAACCCTTTGCTAATTTTATGTACGGCCAAATTAGAGAAACTGATCTAGTTTTATTTATGGATTTATCAGGTACCGAAGCGTTAGAAGAGGGTGAAATGCCACCTTTTAAAGTACTAGTTCCTGCTTTTATTATTAGCGAACTTAAAACAGCATTTCAAATTGGATTTTTATTATTTATTCCTTTTCTTATTATTGATTTAGTCATTGCCAGTATTCTTATGGCTATGGGTATGATGATGTTGTCACCACTTATAATATCATTACCATTTAAAATAATGTTATTCGTTTTAATCGATGGTTGGGCTTTGGTCGTGGGAACTTTAGCTAATAGTTTTACCTGATTGGAATTTAAGATAGTTAGAAGTTTAATTTAAATCAATACAACCGAGTAAAGAATATGACACCTGAAGTTGTTGTTGAAGTTTTTAGAAGTGCACTGTACATAATTATTTTATTGGTCTCAGCTATTGTTATTCCAGGACTGATTGTTGGTTTGGTTGTAGCTATCTTTCAGGCCGCTACTAGCATCAATGAACAAACCTTATCCTTTCTACCTCGATTATTAATGACCTTGGCTGCAATGATGTTTTTAGCCAATTGGATTTTTGGAACGGTAATCAGCTTTACCACTGAATTATATTTATCTATACCAGAACTGATCGGTTAAAAGCAATAGGACGAGTTAACGAGAAAATAAATTGAAATGTTAATTGGTGCGGAACAAATTCTTGAACTTATGGCAATGTATATTTTGCCTTTTGCCCGTTTGTCTGGTTTTTTAATGACTTTAAGTGTCATAGGTTCTCGTAATATATCACCACGATTTAGAATGTTGTTAGCCTTGGCTATTACGGCTATTGTTGTCCCGGTAATCCCCGCCAATGAAACTGTTACCTTATTTAAAGCACAAACATTTTTATTAGTTGTCGAGCAAACATTGATTGGAGTCGCTCTAGGTTTTGTTTCTCGTCTGATGCTCGAAACTTTTGTTATAGGTTCTCAGGTAATCGCAATGCAGTCTGGTTTAGGTTTTGCGTCTTTAGTCGATCCAGCAAATGGTAATAGTGTTCCCGCGCTTGGCCAATTTTTCTTAATGTTAACTACCTTGTTATTTTTATCAGTGGATGGACATCTTATAATGATCCGTCTGGTGGTTGAAAGTTTTACTTCGTTTCCAATAGGCTCTTCACAGAATCTAAGCGAGATGTTTTTCCAATTAGTAAGTTGGACTAAATGGATATTTGCAGCAGCACTGATCATGGCATTAGTTGCGATTTCGGCGTTATTAATTGTAAATATTGCGTTTGGTGTTATGACGAGAGCTGCGCCGCAAATTAATGTATTTGCTGTTGGTTTTCCTTTAACCATGGTTGCTGGGTTGATTCTTGTATGGCTTAGTTTATCTTTCTTTTTACCTCATTTTAATGGCCAGATGTCTCGTGCGACTCTTTTAGTTTGCGATATGATTCATCTAACATGCGACTAGAAAGGATCGTATATGGCTGATAAAGATGCAGGTGAAAAGGACGAAGCGGCAACCCCCAAACGGTTAAAAGACGCCCGTGACAAAGGGCAAATAGCTCGATCAAAAGAATTGACGACTGCATTATTATTGATGGTTGCAGCAACCGCACTTTATAGTTTTTCAACAGCGGTTGGTTCGGATTTAGGATTGATTGCAAAAAGAGCTTTTTCTCCCGACCGACGAAATATATTTAATCCTAAACAAACTGTTACGGCACTAGGTGAACTGGTTGGCGAAGCTGGTTTAGCTGTGGCTCCTTTCTTTATTATTCTTTTTGTGATCGCTTTGCTATCTCCTATGCTATTAGGAGGAATGTCATTCAGTAGCAAAGCTCTTGCACCTAAAATGAATCGTATGTCTATTGCTAAAGGTGTAAAAAGAATGTTTGGCCTCCATGCTCTGATTGAATTAATCAAAGCAATAGCAAAGGTTTCAGTGGTTTTTGTTGTGGGTTACTTTGTCATGCAAAATGCATTTCCCGAGTTGAATGAACTACAAAATGGTAATGTTGAAGCTGGGATTGTTCGAGCTATGGAAATTGTAGCGCGTAGTTTTTTCTTAATATCATTTTCTTTAATTTTGATTGCTTCGATTGATGTTCCATATCAAATTTGGAACCATGCAAAAGAATTAAAAATGTCGAAACAAGAAGTAAAAGACGAGTTTAAAGAAACCGAGGGGAAGCCGGAAGTAAAAGGAAAAATCAGACAAAAGCAAAGAGAGATTTCTCAGCAAAGAATGATGGAGTCGATTCCAGAAGCAGATGTAGTAGTCACCAATCCAGAGCATTATTCTGTTGCATTGAAATATGATGTAATGAAATCGGGCGCACCAGTTGTGGTTGCAAAAGGTGTAGATCTTATCGCACTACAGATCAGAAAAGTGGCAATAGCTAATGACGTACACATAATGCCTATACCACCATTAGCAAGAGCTTTGTATCATACAACGGAAATTAATGACGAAGTTCCACAAGGGCTTTATATGTCCGTAGCTCAAGTACTAGCCTTCGTTTTTCAATTAAGAAGCTTTAATCAAGGGAAAGGCCCTCGACCTGATAAATTAAAAGATGTTGAAGTCCCAGAAGGTTTTAAATATTAAATATTTACTGCCTATAATAAAAATGAACCGTTTTTATTTTTTTAGTCTTCTTTTGTTTTATGGTAATTCTAGTACAAAACTAAAACGGATTATTTTCTCAACATATTCTTCCAATCGACACTACTAGCAACCAAAAAACATTCATTAATAACCAGTTTTAACAAATGGGCGCGATTATTGCAGAATGACCGTTAACGGTTATTTTCGTCGATTTTTTGACGTTCAAATTGAATAGCCATAAACAATTTTGATTAACGATAAGTTGACTAAATATAAGAAGCAAAATGGCAGAATCTCTTACACAAAATTTTTCTTTAAGCAAAATACCTGCATTGGGGACACCGATTCTATTGTTAGCTTTGCTAGCAATGATGACTTTGCCAATCCCAACTTTTTTACTCGATATTCTTTTTACTTTTAATATATCGCTTGCATTAGTTGTTGTATTAGCAACGGTTTATGCTCAAAGACCTCTCGATTTTGCTGTTTTTCCAACCATATTGTTAGTCGCTACGTTAATGCGTTTGGCAATGAACGTAGCATCAACTCGAGTCGTTTTAATTAATGGACATACAGGTCCGGGTGCGGCTGGTGATGTTATTGAATCATTTGGCTCGGTTGTAATTGGGGGTAATTACGCAGTTGGTCTAGTGGTTTTTGCGATACTTGTTATTATCAACTTTGTGGTCGTTACAAAAGGTGCAGGTCGAATTTCTGAAGTGAGTGCACGTTTTACTCTAGATGCCATGCCTGGAAAACAAATGGCGATAGATGCTGATTTGAACGCCGGTTTACTAAGCCAAGAAGAAGCCCGTGAAAGACGTAAAGAGGTTGGTGAAGAAGCTGATTTTTATGGTGCGATGGATGGTGCTTCAAAATTTGTTCGCGGTGATGCAGTCGCTGGTTTATTAATATTATTTATCAACATTATTGGTGGTGTAGCTGTTGGTGTTGGTCAACATGGACTCGATTTTTCAACGGCGATGCAATACTACGCATTATTAACCATTGGTGATGGTTTAGTTGCACAAGTTCCAGCATTATTATTATCTACTTCTGCAGCAATTATGGTCACTCGGCAAAACGCTGCTCACGACATGGGTAAAATGCTTGTCACCCAATTAGTTATGAACCCATTAGTCTTGTATGTTACTAGTGGTGTTTTGTTTGTTATGGGCATCATCCCTGGGATGCCGCATATCCCTTTTCTCTTGTTAAGTGTATTGTGTGGATCAGCCGGATATTTAGTGTCTCAAAAGAAACAGGTTAAAGTTCAGTTGGAAGAACAAGCGGCGCAACAAGTGCCGGAACAAGAGACTGTCGTAAAAGAATTAAGTTGGGATGATGTGCCGCCGGTTGATCAAGTTGGTTTGGAAGTCGGTTATCGCTTAATTCCAATGGTTGATCCAGCTCAAGATGGAAAATTAATGGGACGGATCAAAGGTGTTCGTAAAAAAGTGTCTCAAGAGCTTGGCTTTTTAGTTTCTTCGGTTCATATCAGAGATAATTTAGATCTGTCACCTAATGCTTATCGAATTGCGATTCAAGGTGCAACGGTTGGAGACGCAGAAGTTTTTCCTGACAAAGAAATGGCGATTAACCCGGGTCAAGTTTTTGGTAAGTTAGAAGGAATAGAAGCAAAAGACCCAGCTTTTGGATTAGAAGCCTTATGGATCGATCCATCACAAAGAGATAATGCCCAAGCGCTTGGTTATACCGTTGTCGATGCCAGTACGGTGATTGCGACTCATTTGAGTCATTTATTACAATCTCATGCCGCGGATTTGTTTGGACATGAAGAAGCAGAACAAATGCTAAAAGCACTCAGTAAAAGTGCACCTAAATTAGCCGAAACTCTAATCCCAGATGTGGTGCCGCTAGGGACGCTGGTAAAAGTGTTGCAAAACTTATTGTTAGAACAAGTTCCGGTGAGAGATCTTAGAACAATCGCCGAAACTTTGGCGGAGTATTCTAGTAGGAGTCAAGATCCTGCCATTTTAACAGCCGCAGTACGTGTCGCGCTAAGTCGTTTAATTGTACAGAATATCAATGGGTTACAAGATGAAATTCCCGTTGTGACTCTTGCACCTGAGTTGGAGCAAATTTTGCAACAGTCATTAACAGCAGGTGATGACGGTGTTGGTATTGAACCGGGACTGGCTGACAGAATTCAATCATCGCTTAAACAGGTCGTTGCACAACAGGAAGCAGCAGGGCAGTCAGCTATTTTATTAGTTGCACCTACTTTGCGGCCATCACTGGCTAAATTTGCCCGTTTTGGCATTAAAGGATTGCATGTACTGAGCTATCAAGAAATTCCAGATAATAAACAAATAAAAGTGATTGCTAACGTTGGTAATTAATTGATGTTGATCATTAATCGATTTAAAAAATTAAATTAAGAGATAGGTTATGAAGATAAGACGCTTTTATAGTAAAAATATGAGAACAGCTCTTCGTCAAGTGACAGAAGAATTTGGCGAAGATGCAGCGATTTTGTCGAGCAAAAAAACACCGAGTGGTGTAGAGGTTATTGCAGCCCTAGATTATGACGAAGATCTATTACCTTCTAGTTTGTCTGGATTAAATCAAGCAATTGAAGAGCGGGCAGAGCCTGACTTATCGGTTGATGTGGTTAATCATGATATGGGTATGTTAACAGATATTAATAGAAATGAAGGCGCGTTGAATGCTAGTCAGTTAAGCGCTGAATTTGACTCTCAGTTAAGTGAACTTAATCAGGTTACTGATGTTGCTAACCTAAAGAAGGCAAAGGTTGAGTCAAAAAAGACAAATATAGAATGGAGTACTGATCCTGGTTTAGTTGCAATGAAAGAAGAGCTTGGCCTAATGCGTTCTATGATGTCAGAACAATTAAGAGGGATGGGGTGGCAGCGATTTGCAGAAAACGATCCGATCAAAGCAATGCTTACAAGGCGCTTTGCATGTATGGGGGTTAATCACTCAATTATTAGTGATTTGATTCAAAGAATTAAAGAGGGCCAGGATTCAGAATGCAGTTGGCAAAATTTATTAGCATTATTAGCAAAATCTATTTCGGTTAATAGTCAAAAAATCCTTACGGATGGCGGTGTTTTTGCTTTTATGGGGCCAACTGGAGCTGGTAAAACAACAACCATAGCTAAACTTGCCGCTCGTTTTGTCATCAAGCACGGGGTGGACTCGGTGGCATTAATTTCGACGGATAACTATCGCATTTCCGCTCAACAGCAGTTATCCAATTTTTCACGAATATTAGGCGTTCAAATGTCGAGTGTTTCTGCCAATCGTCCTATAGAGTATTTATTAAATCAATATAAAAATAAGAAGTTGGTTTTGATCGATACGGCAGGTATGTCAAAGGGAGATGACGCAATTGCTAAACAGCTCGATAGTTTAGTTAATAGTGGAACAGACATAAAACGTTTTTTAATGATGCCTGCGACCAATCAACTAGCAGTTTTAAGGCAATCCATTGAATTGTTTAGACGATATTCGCCATACAGCGTTATAATATCCAAACTTGATGAAGCGGCTAGCTTAGGCGAAATTTTAAGCTTATTAATAGAAAATGATTTGCCTGTTGCCTTTACTACCGATGGCCAACGAGTACCTGAAGACATTCGGGTGGCCAGAAGTCATCAGCTGGTATCAAAAGCGGTTTGGTTAACCAATAAATATGGCACTAATCCAGATGAATGGCAGCTCGCTCAAGAGCAACAATATGCTCAGTATGCTTAGTAATAGAATTCATGGTAAAGACCACATATTCTATGAATATAGTCTATGCTTACTAAAGGATTAAGCATAGAATTCGAATATTATAATAAACGTTAGGAGAAGCAGGGTTGAATCAGATGAATGATATTGCACAGAGTGCGTCATCTAAGCCTGTAAAAGTAATTGCTGTAACCGGCGGTAAAGGTGGTGTTGGTAAAAGTAATGTCTCTGTCAATCTATCGGTTGCCTTGTGCCAGTTAGGTCACAAGGTTATGTTATTAGATGCAGATTTGGGTCTTGCAAATGTTGATATCATGCTGGGTCTCAAAACTAAGAAAAACCTTGCGAATGTTTTAGATGGTGAATGCGATCTAAAAGACATTATTCTCGAAGGTCCCTACGGTCTTCAAATTATACCCGCTGCTTCAGGAACTAAAAGCATGGCGGAACTCTCTTCTGTTCAACATGCAGGAATCATCCAAGCCTTTAGCGATATCGGACAAGATATTGATTTTTTAATTATTGATACCGCTGCAGGCATTACCGACATGGTGGTCAATTTTATTCAAGCTGCACAAGACGTTCTTGCAGTTGTTTGTGATGAACCAACCTCAATTACCGATGTTTATGCGTTAATGAAAGTACTTAATCGCGATCATAGCATTGTTCGTTTTAATGTATTAGCAAATATGGTTCAAACTAGCCAAGAGGGGCGAGAGCTTTTTGCAACTCTCAGCAATGTGTGTAATCGTTTTTTAGATGTGACCTTAAATTACCTTGGTTCGGTTCCGTTTGATGATAATGTCCGAAAAGCGGTAAAAAAACAAAAGCCACTCATTGATGCTTTTCCGCGAACTCCTGCGGCAATTGCAATTAAAAGTTTGGCTAAGAAAGTCCAAGATTGGCCGTTGCCAAAAGATGCGAGTGGAAATATCGAGTTTTTTATGGAAAGATTAGTCTCTTAAAGTAACTAATATAATAATACTGACAGAATATAGGCAGTGGATGTGACTGGAGCAGACAGCTACAAGAAAATTCAAGACGACGACTTCGCTGTGCGTTATGCGCCCTTGGTTAAGCGGATCGCACATCATTTAATGGCACGTCTACCCTCCAGCGTGCAACTTGAAGATATGCTACAAGCTGGAATGCTTGGTCTACTTGAAGCAAGAGGAAACTTTGATGCAACTAAAGGCGCAAGTTTTGAGACTTTTGCTGGGATAAGAATTAGAGGTTCGATGATTGATGAAATCAGACGAGGTGACTGGGTTCCTAGGTCGGTTCATAAAAATGCTAGAAGCATTGCTGCGGTTATTAAAGAAATAGAACAAGACACTGGACGAGATGCAAGGGATTCTGAGGTTGCGTTAAAATTAGGTGTTGAAGTCACTGAATATCGACAAATGCTGATGGATGTGAGCAACGGTCATATGATGGACTTTGAGGCTATGGGAGTGACTGAAGATTATTTTTCTCAAGGTCTTTCTGATAATAGTCAAACGCCACTTGAAAAAATTCAAAAAGAAGATTTCAGAAATTCACTCGCTAGTGCCATTTCCTCTTTACCTGAACGTGAAAAATTAGTATTAGCACTATATTATGATGAAGAGTTAAATTTAAAAGAAATCGGCGAAGTTATTGGGGTCAGCGAGTCTCGGATTAGCCAAATTAATAGTCAAGCGATGCTACGATTACAATCACGATTAAAAGATTGGAAGAAATAACAATTTTAGACTAAATTTACTGTAAGAAACTTATTGTGAGCCGATGACCGCGTTTTATCACTAGCTAACAATAAGTGTTACTGATTTTCAACAGACTGAACATTCCATACGGAGATTTACCTTGGACAAAAATATGAAAATCTTGGTTGTTGATGATTTTTCTACTATGCGTAGGATTATCAAGAACCTGTTAAGAGATCTTGGCTTCACTAATACTCAAGAAGCTGATGATGGCAATACTGCATTACCCATGCTGCAAGCCGGAAATTTTGACTTTTTAGTGACTGATTGGAATATGCCGGGCATGCAAGGGATCGATCTTTTGAAGGCTGTTAGGGCTGATGATAAGTTAAAATCAATGCCTGTATTAATGGTAACGGCTGAATCGAAGCGAGAGCAAATTATTGAAGCTGCACAAGCGGGTGTTAATGGTTATATTGTTAAACCTTTTACTGCCGCTACTTTGAATGAAAAATTGCAAAAAATATTTGAACGCATCGACGGTTAGTTGTAACCCAAAGGAACTCTAGTAAATGAAATTATCAAATAAAGACCAACTAGCGCAAACAATTGATCAAACAAAAGATTTACTAGCTCATCTTGAAAATAATGAAATAGAAGATGCACAAGAATTAATTGATTCACTAGCGTCGGATGGAGATGATGACCTTTTTATAGAAATTGGGAAATTAACTCGAAATCTTCATGAGGCGCTCACTAATTTCCAAATGGACTCTCGTATTACCGATCTCGCTGCTTCAGAAATTCCAGATGCTAAAGAACGGCTTAATTACGTTATTGAAAAAACTGAAGCTGCTGCCAACAAAACAATGGATAAGGTTGAAAGTTGTACTCAGCGCTCAGATGTTATGGCAAAAGATTCCGAAGAGCTTCTTGTTGAATGGAAGAAACTTTATAACAGAGAACTAGAACCGGGTGATTTTAGGAAGTTATGCAAAAAAATTGAATCGCATTTAGAAAAAAATAAAAATGATGCTGATGAATTACACAGTGAATTGACTGAAGTCTTAATGGCTCAAGACTATCAAGATTTAACGGGACAAGTCATTCGGCAAGTCATTACCTTAGTACATGATGTTGAAGAGAGCATGGTTCATATTATAAAGATGTTTGGTAGCATGGATGGATATAACCAAGCAAAAACAAAAACTACAGCTAAAGAAGGTGTAGAAGGTCCCGTTGTTAACGTTGAAAAACGTGATGATGTGGTTCAGGGGCAGGATGAAGTAGACGATTTACTTTCAAGCTTAGGTTTTTAAGGGAGTCAAAGATGTCAATTGATGCAGACGAAGAGATACTCCAAGATTTTTTAATTGAAGCAGGCGAAATTCTTGAGGAGATGTCAGAACAATTAGTTGCTCTTGAAAATGATCCACAAGATATGGATCTGCTCAATGGTATTTTTAGAGGCTTTCACACTGTAAAAGGTGGCGCGGGTTTTTTAAATCTCAAACCGCTAGTGGATATATGCCATATTACTGAAAATATCTTTGATATTCTTCGTAATGGTGATCGGGTGGCCGATGCTGAATTGATGGATAATATTCTTCAATCTCTTGATTTAGTTAATGAGATGTTTGATTCTGTTAGAAATGGTGCTGAGCCTGAAGATGCCTCACCAGAATTTTTAGCCCATCTTGGTACTTTTGCTAAACCAGCCAGTGAAGCTGCTGCACCAGTTCAAGAGCCAGTTGCAGAAAGTGATGGTGCGGAACTTTTTGAATCTGAGACTCCTTCGCAGGAAAGTAGTGCCGATGATAGCATTACTGATGATGAATTTGACGCTTTGCTTGATGAGTTAAAAACTAACGATAAGCCGGTGTCAGCACCAGCCGCATCTGCAGCACCTGCTTCGGATGATATTTCTGATGATGAATTTGAAGCTTTACTGGATGAACTACATGGAGGTAAAAATGTAAGTAAACCTGTACCTGTTTCAGATACCAGCTCTGCTGCTTCGGATGATATTTCTGATGATGAATTTGAAGCATTGCTAGATGAGTTACACGGCAAAGGCGGTAAAATTGAAGCAGATGTTAAGACTAAGAGCGTTGCTGCTGTTTCTACGTCAGCAGATAATGAAGTTAAATCAGCAGATAGCGGCTTAATTGACGACAATGAATTTGAAGCATTACTTGATGAACTGCATGGTTCAGGTAAAGGGCCAGCTAGTGTGGCACAATCAACTTCTTCTCCTGAAAAACAATCAGAGCCAAAGCCTAAACCTGCTGCTCCTGCACAAAAGGCCGCACCTAAACCTGTTGCCAAAGCCGAACCTAAAAAAGCTGAAGCTAAACCACCAGCTAAGCCTGCTCCTAAAGCCAAAAAATCAGCTGCAGTAGTTACCGAAGCAACAGTTCGAGTTGATACTAAACGACTTGACGATATTATGAATATGGTTGGTGAGTTAGTATTAGCACGAAATAGGCTGAAAACTGTTTCAGGTGAAATGGAGAATAATGAGGATCTAACTAAAGCGGTCTCGACTCTCGATATCGTCACTGCCGATTTACAAGGTGCTGTGATGAAAACTCGAATGCAGCCAATCAAAAAAGTTTTTGGGCGTTTTCCTCGTGTTGTAAGAGATTTAGCTCGAAGTCTGAAAAAAGAAATCACTTTAAAAATGATTGGTGAAGATACTGATCTAGATAAAAATTTAGTTGAAGCACTTGCTGATCCACTTGTTCATCTTGTTAGAAATTCGGTCGACCATGGTATTGAAATGCCTGATGATCGCGCTAACTCGGGTAAAAGCCGTTCTGGTACGATTACTTTGTCGGCGGCTCAGGAAGGCGATCACATCATGCTGATTATCGAAGATGACGGTAAAGGAATGGATGCGAATATATTGAGAGGTATAGCGGTTGAAAAAGGTCTGATGGACAAAGAACAGGCTGACCGTTTAACCGATAATGAGTGTTATAACTTAATTTTTCATGCAGGGTTTTCTACCAAAAAAGAAATATCCGATATTTCTGGTCGAGGTGTTGGGATGGATGTGGTTAAAACCAAAATCACCCAACTTAATGGCTCACTTGATATTGAATCGGAGCTAGGTAAAGGAACTAAAATACTGATTAAGGTTCCATTAACTTTAGCTATCCTACCCACTTTGATGGTGAAAATTAGAGAGCAAGCTTTCGCATTTCCATTAACTGCTGTAAATGAAATATTTCATTTAGATTTAACAAAAACTAATACGGTTGATGGTCAATTGATGATTGTTGTCAGAGAAAAAGCATTACCATTGTTTTTCCTTAATGAAATGCTATCTAGTCATTTTGGAGGTGTTGAAAGAGATCGCCAAGGTCACGTTGTTTTGGCTCAAATTGGTACTCAAACAGTCGGTTTTGTTGTTGATTCTTTGGTCGGTCAAGAAGAAGTCGTGATCAAACCGCTAGGTAAATCCCTCCATGGAACTCCGGGTATGGCTGGTGCGACGATTACCAGCGACGGTAAAATCGCGCTTATTCTAGACATTCCGAGTTTATTAAAACATTATGTTGGCTAGATGTTTCTCTAGCCAAATTTCTTTTTAGGTGTATTTGAATGGCAATAACGGTTCTGATTGTTGATGATTCGCAATTCTTTTGTCGTAGAGTCGGTTCTATTCTTAATAATGCGAGTGATATTAAAGTAATAGGGATTGCAAATAACGGAAAAGAGGCTATTGATAAAGCCGCTAAATTAAAGCCTGACGTTATTACTTTAGATGTTGAAATGCCGGTGATGGACGGAGTTACCGCACTCAAACAGATAGTCAAAGTTTGTGATGCGAAAGTTTTAATGCTTTCATCATTGACCTACGATAATGCAAAAATTACTCTAGATGCACTTGATGCTGGAGCAACAGATTTTCTATTAAAATCTTACGAATCATTATCTAATGATTCTGATGGGTTAGTTAATCTTTTGCAAAATAAAATAAGAGAACTAGGTTCAGCAAAAACAATACGTTCGCCGATTTCTAGTACCGCTCAAGCGACAGTTAGTAAGCCTTTTCCTACCTATAAAGCTAAAACAGCCACTAGTTCTGGCAAGTATGATCTTGTGGCGGTTGGTGCATCAACGGGGGGGCCTGTTGCGTTACAGAAATTACTCGTTCCATTACCAGCCAATTTTCCTTGCCCAATTACGATTACTCAGCATATGCCCGGAACTTTTACTGGAGCATTTGCATCACGTTTAAATGGGTTATGTCAGTTAGAAGTGTGTGAAGCGCAAGATGGGATGGCATTAAAGGCGGGTCATGTCTATATTGCTCCCGGTGGAAAGCAAATGATTTTTGAAGGACGAGGTAAAGCAGCTCGTTTGAGAATAAGACCAACCGACAATCGAATTCAATTTTCTCCTTCAGTTGATGTTTCTTTTGGCTCTGCGTCAAAGGTGTTTGGAGGGAATATACTCGCACTGATATTAACTGGAATGGGCTCAGATGGTACAGAAGGCTGTAAATTAATAAAAGCTAAAGGTGGAAAAATCTGGGTGCAAAATGAAGCTTCTTGTGTCGTTTATGGGATGCCTATGTCAGTAACCAAAGCCGGTTTATCGGAACGCGAGTTTCCAATTGAACAGTTTGCTGGTGCTATGATGAGAGAGGTCTAAAACCGATGGATCGATTGACTATTATTGGATTACTGGTCGCTGTTGTCGCAATTTTTGGTGGACAATTAATTGACGGTGGGAGCATTGGGGCGTTGCTAAACCCTGCGGCTTTTGTCATAGTTGTAGGTGGTTCATTTGGTGCAGTAATGCTACAAACTCACCTTAAAACTTTTGTTAGGGCTATCAAAATTCTATCTTGGGTCTTTAAGCCACCAGTCCAACCGATGGCAGAGGGTATATTGAAGGTAACTGCTTGGAGTCATTTAGCGCGAAGAGAAGGTTTGCTAGGATTAGAAAAAAATATTGATGAAAACCTAGACCCTTATATTTTGAAGGGACTTAATATGTTGGTTGATGGTAACGACCCAGATATAATTCGAAGTGCGATGTATATTGAATTAGATGTTACGACTAAAGAATTGTTAAGTTCGTCTAAAGTTTATGAATCCTTGGGTGGTTATTCGCCAACGATAGGCATCATTGGCGCAGTCTTGGGTTTAATTCATGTCATGGGAAATTTAGCCAACCCAGAATTACTTGGCGCAGGTATTGCAACAGCATTTGTTGCTACCATATATGGGGTTGGATTTGCTAATCTTCTATTTTTACCTGTGTACCATAAATTACGTGCGATTATTGCTGAAAAGTCCCACTATATGGAAATGATATTAGAAGGAATTGCTTGTATAGCAGAAGGGGAAAATCCCCGAGTGATTGAAAATAAACTTGCGGGGTATGTTGGTCGGTGATTTGACACTTTGCATCCAGGAAAAAGAATGCGACGAATACGTAACAATATTGATGTTGATGAACAAGAGGTTGGTCGCTGGTTAATATCCTATGCAGACTTTATAACATTATTGTTTGCTTTTTTTGTTGTGATGTATTCGATTTCCCAAGTCAATGCTAGTAAATACAAAATCCTTTCTCAATCGTTAGAAGGTATTTTTGATTCAACAGCAACACCTAGAAGCCCTGATATTACACCGATTGGTGAACCTAGAACTAGTTTAACGCCTATTCCTTCTGAATATCACGATAGTGATGAACCTGAACCTTTAATTGGAGAAGAGAAGGAAACAATCAATGAATCAGAAAATTTTGCTTCTACCGAAGAGTTTAAAGATTTACAAAAGGGATTGGAAGCAAGTTTAGGCGATCTAATTGATCAAGAGTTAGCTGAAATAAACTCCGATGCTAACTGGATTAACATCGTACTAAAAAGCGCATTATTATTTCCATCTGGTAGCGATCTGCTCAACCAAGAATCTGACCCTCTTATGGAAGAGCTTGCAAAGCACCTTAATAGCAATCTGCAGTTAATACTTGTTCACGGCCATACCGATAATATTCCTATTAATACCACAAAGTTTCCTTCAAACTGGGAGTTATCTGGTGCGCGAGGGGTTGCGGTGGTACGTAAATTGCAGAACTTAGCCGTACAGCCAGACAGGTTGAGTGTTGAGGCACATGGAGAATTTAGACCGGTCGCCGATAATTTGACTGCGGAAGGAAGGCAGCAAAACCGTCGTGTGGTGATTTCTATTTCTCGCAAACAAAGTGTACCCAAGGCAGAGCCTGAGGTTGAAGAAGTACAAGAAACGCTAAGTGAATTAACTGAAGAGCCTGTTGTACAGCAAGAAAAGGAAAAAGAACCGGAGTTTGAAATAATCAAATTACCGGGAGGAGGGATCTTGATTCGCGGCAAAAATTCGCCGGAAAACGATAAGCAAGATGATGAACAGGAAAACTAAAAAATAACGATGATCTTATTTGCTGAGATTTTATAGCAAATAATGAGGTAAATAATGTGAAAGTTTGGACAATCGCAAATCAAAAAGGCGGTGTTGGTAAAACGACTTCTGTCGCAGCCCTTGGCGGAATATTAGCCTCTCGAGGATATCGAGTATTATTGCTTGACTGTGATCCCCATGCCTCTCTAACCTCTTACTTTGGATTTGATAGTGAAAATTTAAACTACAGTCTTTTTGATTGGTTTGCGCGAGAACCAAAGACTTACAAACAAGCTAAAAATACAATTATCCGATTAGAAAAAGAAAATATTTGTTTGATGCCAGCCTCTTTAAGTTTAGCTACGTTAGATAAAAAGTTTAGTAGCCGAGAGGGGATGGGGTTAGTGGTTAATAAAGTTTTATCTCTGGTTAAAGATGATTATGATTACGTATTGATTGATTGCCCGCCAATTCTTGGTATTTTGATGATCAATGCGTTAGCAGCATGTCAATTATTGTTGGTCCCTGTTCAAACAGAATACTTAGCCATTAAAGGGTTACAGCGTATGATGGAAACCCTTAACATGGTGATTAAAGCTCAAAGACATAGTATTGAATACAAAATAGTTCCAACCATGTTTGATCGTCGAACCAAAGCTTCGATTAAAGCGCTTAGAAATATGCGTGATGAATTCGGTGGACATTTATGGGATCGAGTCATTCCGGTTGATACTAAGTTTAGAGATGCTTCTAGATTACACAAAACGCCAAGTAATATTTATCCAGATACTCATGGAGTTAAAGCTTACCAAAAGTTGGCAGATACCTTGTTAGAAATGTCTCAGCAGACGAAAGTAGCTTAATCATTTTATTTTACTAAAATTGTAAAGAAGACTAATTGATACCAAATGAAACTAAACAAACCTAAGGTAACCGATACTCAAACAGAGTTGGAAAACTATGTTGCCAATTTGTTAGTTGATTCTCCGTGCCAAGTAACACCACGAGAAAAGCAGGGAAAAGAAGAAAAAAATAGCGTGACCGCCTTGCTCGATGAAAAGCAAAAGCTAACGGAATTTGTTAGTGGTGTTTCAAGTGAAAATATTTCACGACAAGAACAATCCTCAAAGAAGAAAGATGTTTTTATTAAAGAGATCAAACCTAATAAAATTGAATCACCTGTTAAAATTAACACATTAACTAAAGAAAGTTCTGGCGATGTTATTCCGTTAACAAAAAAAATTAATAAACTAAACTTGTTTGAACAAAAAGAAAATAAAGCACCTAGCTCGGTTGTACGAGCAGTAGAGCCTAGTAATAAAGTTTCAAATGAAAATCTTGTAAGTAAGGCACCTCTCAAGCCTTCAGACAAAAAGCACCATGAGAAAGTAAATCAAGAAGTTGAAGATTATTCGAAGCGAACTTATAAAGAGCCTGAGCAAACCGATCCAAGATTAAAGAATGTTGAAAAATTATTGACCAAAATCGCCTTGGCTAATGTCATCACACCTGAAGCTAAAATTGAAAATGTAATTCAGTCGAAAGCTACAACGGTCACTGAAAACAAAACTGAAGTAGCAACAAAAGCTCCAACGAGCACTCCAAGTCAAAACCCTACACCAGTAAGTCGTGACCAACAAGTTGTTGAACCGCAATCTGTTAGTCTTGAATCGGCAAAACCATCTTTTGAGCATCGTGAAAGCTCACCACTGAAAGAGCATTTGGGCAATGTTTTTCAAACACTGGTGTTTGAGGTAAATAAACTTCCGTTAGCGGTGCCTTTAGTTAAGCTTGGAGGAATTGTAAACGTCAGTCAGCTAGAAATTACACCTTTGGTAGGTACGCCTGATTGGTTTATGGGGCTGGTTCCAAATGAGCGTGGAAATCTAATGGTTGTTGATACGCAAAAATTCTTGATGCCTGAACGCCCTTTATCTGAAAACAAAGAATATCAATATTTAATTATTTTGGATGATTCTAATTGGGCGTTAGCATGTCATTCGGTTGGTGACGCAAAGAACCTATCACCCGATGATATTCGTTGGTCGTCAGGTTCTTCAAAACGTCCTTGGTTTGCTGGAATGGTCGTCGAATATATGAGTGCTTTGATTGAGGTAGATGAATTAATTAATATGCTCGCCGATAATATAGTCGATTGAAAAACTGTTTGTAAGAACCCTACTATTTAATAAACTAAGCCTAAATAGATTCACTTTGATAGATCCAGCTAAATAGAGATAGTTATTAGCTATTTGCTTTATTCTTTAAACAACTTACCATACGCCTATCTCATAATGAATGTTCTAGATAGATGATGAATGATAATCAATCAGCAGTTATGTCCAGAATTCCCTTAACTAAAAGAATTGATGTAGAGTGGTCCACATGGGCTAGTCTGGCATTTGTTGCTGCTTTGATGGAAGGTGGAGTGTTAGGCGTCATTATAAAAAATGGATTTCAAAACCAAGTGAATGACTGGTTATTGAATATCGCTGTTGCCATTGCTACGGGAGCACCATTTTTTTCCAATCTGATTAGTTTTTTATGGGTCAAATTAAGTCGCGGAAGAAGCAAAGCGCTACTAGTTTCCAATCTTGCTATTTTATTTTGTTTTTGTACTTTTATAATGTCATTTGTACCTTTTAGTGAAATCGGTTTGTTTTTCTTTCTCTTGATTGTGATCATTGCTCGTTTGGCATGGTCTGGAATTTTGACCATTCGTTCTAATATTTGGCGTGCAAATTATCCTAGGCATATTCGAGGAAAAGTCACAGCTAAACTGGCTACTTTATCGGCACTAATTATGTCTGTTTGTGGTGCGCTAGTTGGTTGGATTCTAGACTGGAATTTCGATTATTTCCGGTGGATATTTATGGTTTTTGCAGCTCTGTCTTTATTGGGGGCGTATCGCTATAGGCATTTAGCCGTACGTCATCAACAAAAAGAAATTGTGAGAGAAAATGATTCAACAAATAATCGCTCGTTTATCAGCATGCTGATGCTATTAAAATATAATAAAGCCTTCGGTAAATATATGTTGGCGATGTTTATTTTAGGAAGTGGTAATTTGATGTTTATGGCGCCGCTAATTGTTTATTTTAATGAACATACGCAAGTGGAACAATTACAACAAATCTTAATTACAACCGCTATCCCTCTTGCATTAATTCCTTTTGCAGTGAGATGGTGGGCTAGGTTGCTTGATGGTAATCATATTTTCTATTTTCGTAGTATTCATAGTTGGGGATTTGTGTTTGCACTACTATTTTTCTTTTTAGCTCAGATTAGCTCATTCGTTTTTTTATATTATGTCGCTTCATTGGTTTACGGGATTGCTATTTCTGGCGGTGTGATCGGTTGGAATCTTGGCCATAATGATTTTGTTGATAATAAAAGTAATACAAATAAAAAAGTAGGTTTTAATAATAGGGATGAAAATCCGATGGACTACATGGCGGTTCATGTGACTCTCACGGGAATTCGAGGATTAATTATGCCATTAGTAGGAATATTGTTTTATCAATGGTTAGAGACTCAATCTTTTGGTGGTGGTCAATATGCATTGATATTACCTCTATCGATAACAACTCTTGGCGCTGTTTTATTTGTCATATTTAATCAACAGAGAAGTAAAGTTGTTAGCTGAGATTTTTTATTTCTAATTGGTTTACGGTTTCTTTTTTTGAGTTAGGCAAAACTGTTTCTAAATCATCAAATAAAACTTCTTGTTCTGTTGTTATAACAGCGTTATTGATTAGATCTTTAAATGGAAATAAAGAAGGATCTAATAGATGTGATGGAGCGACGTTAGAGAGCGAAGAAAAAATACTTTGTAACCGTCCCGGAAATTGTTCTTCCCAATTTGACAGCATTTTCTTAACTTGTTTACGTTGTAAATTTTCTTGAGAGCCGCAAAGATTGCAAGGAATAATCGGGAATTCTTTAAATTTTGCATATTGAGCAATATCTTCTTCTTTCGCATATGCAAGCGGCCTGATAACGGTGTTTTTTTTGTCATCACTCAATAATTTTGGAGGCATTGATTTGAGTTTGCCTCCAAAAAATAAGTTTAAGAAGAATGTTTCAATAATATCGTCACGGTGATGTCCTAAAGCAATTTTAGTGATCTTATTTTTGATTGCCCAAGAATAGATAATCCCACGCCTTAGTCTCGAGCATAAGGAGCAAGTGGTTTTTCCCTCTGGGATCTTGTCTTTAACGATACTGTAAGTATCTTCTTCTATAATATGATATGAAATATCTAATGAGTCTAAATATCTAGGCAGTACATCTTCAGGAAATTCCGGTTGTTTTTGATCTAAATTAACTGCTATCAATTCAAATTGGATGGGCGCCTTTTTTTGAAGTTGCTGCAATATATCAAGCATAGTAAAACTGTCCTTGCCTCCAGAAAGGCAAACCATAATCTTATCGCCATCTTCAATCATATTAAAATCGCTAATGGCTTTACCCATATTTCGTCTGAGCAGCTGAGCTAATACTTTTTCTTCTGTAGCTTTATTTTTCATGTGATGTTAACTGAAGCAAAATAATGGCCGGATTATACACATTTTAGACTACTTATAGCATTAAGATAATCATCGTTATTTTATTAGTTATTGAACTTTGTTAATATAATTGCCGTGTTTAACGGATTGTGCTTATGGTCGAAAGACTAACAATCAATAACTGATTAGGATAAAGGCTAATGGAAATCTCAGAAGAAACAATTAGAACTATATTTGAAAGCTATATTTTAGTTTATGGACTAAATTTTGTTTTTGCTATTGTTATTTTTATTATAGGTAAGTGGATTGCCAATATTATTACTCGAATTGTTGAAAAAATTCTTGCCAAGGGCAAAGTGGACCAGGTTCTTGTAGAATTTGTATCGGGGATTGTTAAAAGTATTTTAATTCTTTTTGTTATCATTGCTTCTCTTGGTCAATTAGGTGTTGATACTACTTCATTGGTAGCCTTAATTGGTGCAGCTGGTTTAGCTATAGGTTTATCTTTGCAAAGCTCCTTACAAAATTTTGCATCTGGTGTAATGTTAATTATGTTTAGACCTTTTACGTCGGGAGATTTTGTTGAAGTTGCCGGAATTGCAGGCATTGTTGAGAAAATAAGTATCTTTAATACAGTTGTACGTACAGGCGATAATAAAGAAATGATTGTGCCGAACGGAAAGATCTACGGTGATGTGATTGTTAATTATTCAGCTAAAGATACTCGACGTGTCGATATGACCTTTGGTATTGGCTACGATGATGACATTAAGCAGGCAAAAGACCTTATTGTTTCAATTTTGAATGATGATGAGCGCATATTGAAAGAGCCAGAGGCTTTGGTCGCTGTATCGGAACTAGCCGACTCCTCGGTAAATTTTGCGGTACGGCCTTGGGTTAAGAGCGAAGATTATTGGGGGGTTTATTTTGACCTTAACGAAAAAATAAAACTTAGATTTGACGCTGAAAATATCTCTATCCCTTACCCTCAGATGGACGTTCACTTGGATAAATAAAAGGCAATCTTTTTAATTATCTTATTCTCAAATTATTATAAGTAAAATCACGCTAGCTTTGTTTCATGGCTAGTGTGTTTGTCAGCTTAAACGGCCTTTATTATTAATATAATTCCTGAGTTTTTTACTCAACTTTTACTGGTTTAAATGAAAACAACAGTCGTTTAATCTTCTATGTAAGTGACCACTTAACCTTTTAGGATAGGCTTTACGGGAAGAAACAAAAAATTGTATAAATAGAACTAATTCATTACATCAAATTAATCTTCTGTCAATAAAAATCCACAGGTTTTTTTTATAAATATTTTTTGCTATGCACAAGAATATTAGACTTACTCTAACTTACTGATTTTAATAAAGATACTCGTAACTTATTGATTTAATTATATAAAATAGCGCTGGTTAAAAAATGACCAATTCAAACAGGTTACTGATTTTAAGCGGGATTCACCCAGTTTTGCTTATCTTTTCCCCAAAGTTATCCACAGTTTTTGTGGACTAATTCCAGGCATATAATTTGGTGATTTTTTAGCCTAATTTTCTTTGAGGGCTGCAGATATAGTGTAGGCTTGACCTTGTTTTATTTTTTTATAATTACCAAAAACTTCTTTAAAAGTACGCTTACAAAAGTGCCTCAATCCATTTACTGTGACAACCACAAATTTTCCACCGGGTTTTAAGTGGTAATAAGCGTCATAAAGGAATAGTTGTAGCAATTCATTACCTACTTTTGCAGGGATATTTGAGACTATTAAATCAAATTTCTCGTCACTAAGACTTGAAAAGCCATTGCTTAACTGTGCCTTGGCATTTTTCAGCTGGTTTAGTGATATATTGGTGTTGGCGTATTCAATCGCAACAAAGTCTTTGTCGAGCATTGTAGAGCTTCCTTGTGCTGCTTTTTTTGCCATCCATATTCCTACTGGTCCATAACCACATCCGAGATCAAGGCAATCGAAGTGCTTCTCAACTTCTAGATGTCGTAATAACAGTTTTGTTCCTTGGTCAATCTCCTTGGGAGAAAATAACCCGTAAGTTGTTTTAAAGCTTAATAATACATCTTCAAGCTGAGTCTCTATGATTAGCGGTTTGCGGATCTCTTTTGCTTCTTTTATTGGGGAAGGGCACATTAATTTGAATTCCAAGGGGCATAATGTCAATGAGCTATTATATGCGCAAAATAGGTATGATAAAATCTTGTGCGCGCTAAAATTAAAATTTAATTGATTGGATAGGATAATTAATGAGCAAACAACCTGTTTTTCGTGTTGTATTTGTCAACAGTGGTAAAACCTACGAGATTTATGCTACTCAAGTTCAACAGGGTAATTTATATGGTTTTGTTGAAGTTGAAGAGCTTTTATTTAACAACCGTTCAGGAATTGTTGTTGATCCTAGCGAAGAGAAACTAAAGTCTGAATTTGAAGGTGTCAAAAGTACTCAAATACCTGTTCATTCAATTGTTCGTATTGATCATGTAGAAAAACAAGGAACGGCCAAAATAACTGATGCTTCGAGCTCAGTTGTGACGCCTTTTCCTATGCCTTCTGTCCCACCTAAATAAATTGACGCAGAAACTATTGATATGTCTGATAATCATCAAAATTCAACTGAAACGACTATAGAAAAACAAAACCCACTTGGAACGTCGGTTGAGTATATTGATCAATATATGCCATCCTTGTTGTTTGCTATTCCTCGAAAAGAAAAACGTCAAGAAATCGGTATAGTTGGCAACTTGCCTTTCCATGGTGTTGATATGTGGAATGCGTATGAACTAGGTTGGTTAAATACAAAAGGTTTACCACAAGTGGCTATTGGAGAATTTTACATTCCTGCCAATAGCCCTAATATTATTGAGTCGAAATCATTTAAGTTATATCTTAACTCTTTGAATCAAACACGATTTAACGATGCTCAAGCACTTTCTGAAACACTACAAAATGATTTGAGTAAAACCGCAGGGTGTGGCATAAAAATTATTATACGCACTGTCGATTGTGAGTCAGAGTTTGGCAAATTGGAAGGTCTGTGCATTGATGAGCAAGATATTGAAATTGAACAGTACGATTATCAGCCAGAACTACTGACGACTGTTTCTAAATTGAATCCTGATGATACTTCTTCAAAAGAAATCGTGAGTGAAAGTCTTTATTCTCATTTGTTGAAAAGTAACTGTTTAATCACCAATCAGCCGGATTGGGGCTCTGTTCTTATTCAGTATAAAGGTAAGAAGATTTGTCATGAGAGCTTGTTGAGGTATTTGGTTTCATTTAGAACACATAACGAATTTCATGAACAATGCGTAGAACGAATTTTTACTGATATACAAAGTTTTTGCCAACCAGAAAAACTCACCGTTTATGCACGTTACACTCGTAGAGGAGGATTAGATATTAATCCATGGCGCAGCAATTGTGCAAAAATGATGGACAACCTTCGCCTGTCTAGGCAGTAATCGCTTAACAAAGATTAAAGACTAAATTCTACTTAACAAGTAGAGGGACCAAGTTGTTTAACCGCTAACTTAACAAAATCATTGGATGTTATTACGCCAATTAGTTTGTTTTCTTGGGTGATAGCAACACATCCATTTTTTTTCTCAAGTAAACTGTTTGCCACATTGATCAAATTTGATTCGATATCAAAAACCGCAGGTTTGGAATCCATAATACTTCTTACATCTGCCGATTTTTCTTCGTGTTCAAGTTGATTAATTCCACGTTCATTAATAATTTTTATAGCGTTTGCCAATAATGCTTTTTGGCTCAACATACCAACCATTAGGTCAGTTTCTAAATCTTTTACGGGAATATGTCTAATGGATTTTTCAGCCATCAGCATACGTGCTTTATGGACGTTTGCATGTGTTGAAAGGCAAATTGGGTCTTTAGTCATTATTTCTTGTATTTTACTCACAGAATACCCTAATAGCTTTTTAAGATAAATTAATTATAGACTAGAACAAGGATTACTGGCGGATAGAAATTAGCAAACAAAACAACAAAAGCACCCTAGGGTGCTTTTGTAAGGTTTGAGCATGTTTTAACTATATAGCTTAAGCAGGCGTTTCTTCTTTTTCAGCCAACTTTTCCCACTTATTAGTCATGAAAGTAAATACATAAACAACCAAACCTACAGCAACAGTAAATAATGTAATCTGGATATACAGACTTGGCATCTGATCTAAACGCTCAGGATCAAAGTTACCGGCAAACAGACCTGCGATGACACTTCCAATAGCATAGGTTAAAACAAAAACGCCCATCATTTGTCCAGCAAAACGCTTTGGAGCTAATTTACTTACTGCGGCTAGAGCAGTAGGACTCAAACAGAGCTCTCCAACGGTATGTAAAAAATAGGTGGTAACTAACCAGTATGGAGCAACCTTCATCCCACTAGCAGCGTGTTGAGCAGCAAAAAACATGACAATAAAGCCAGAACCCATAATTACCAGACCAATCGCACATTTTACTCCATAAGATGGATCCCACATGCGTTTGCCTAGGTTAATCCAAAGAGCGGCGAAGAAGGGGGACAAAATGACAATAAATATTGAATTCACTGACTGGAACCAGGCGGGTGGAATCTCAAAGGTTCCCATCATACGGTCGGTATAGTCTCGGCCAAATAAATTAAGTGAAGAGCCTGCCTGTTCAAAACCTGCCCAGAAACAAGCGGAAGCAATACAGATTAAGAATAATGCCCACAGACGTTTCTTTTCATCTTCATTCAAATTTCCGAACATGAAAATTGATGCGTAGTAGAGTAAAAAAACTGCAGTTATACCTATTAATACATAGGTTGCTAAAGACACAGGGTTTATGACAATCATGCCATTGATCGTAGCGAGAGTGACAGCAGCTAAGCTAGCCAAGAATACCCAGATAATTGTCCAACTCAGTTTTTTACTCTTCGCAGATAATGGTTGCGGTGGTTCAGCTGAGACGGTTCCCATTTTTGGTAACGTAATTTGATATTGAATTAGACCAATTGCCATACCAACTGCCGCAGCACCAAATGCCCAATGCCAACCCGCATTAACCTGTAACCAGCCAGTAACAAAGTAGCCGATGATCGAACCAATATTGATTCCCATATAATACAATGTATAACCGGCATCTCTTCGCGAATCGCCAGCCTCATATAATTGACCAACCATAGCGCCGATATTTGGTTTCAATAAGCCTGTACCTAATACAACTAAAATCAAACCAACGAAAAACAAGCGCTCATCGGGTATTGCAAGGACAATGTGTCCTAACATAATAATTATGCCGCCATACCAAACTGCTTTCTGGCCGCCGATTAGTCGGTCTGCAATCCAACCACCTGGTAAGCCCATAAAATAAACAGCGCCAGTATATAAACCATAAATAGCCGTTGCCGATGCAACGGTAATAGCCATACCTTGTTCTTGAATTGATGCTGTCATAAATAAAACCAGCAGTGCGCGCATACCGTAGTAGCTCATACGCTCCCACATTTCGGTATAAAACAGTGTTTTTAAACCGCCAGGGTGGCCGAAAAAATCACCTGAATTAGGTTGGCTCATATAGTATTTCCTATTTTTAGAGTTATTAGAATTTATTTTTATTAGGCTCATTTATACCTTATGGCAACAGCTAAAGGCAAGTAATCATAATAAATGCCGTATAAATAACAGTAAACTTGAACCTTAACAAATAAAAATTCGTAAAAAGAAACAATTTAACAAAGACTATTTTCAGTTACAATATGTCGTATAGAAGAGGAGTAAAAATAATTGACGTTTTTAGCTTGCAGAATACATAGAGAGGAAGACTCTCAAGGGACGAAATCGGTTTCCCATCGTCTTGAACAGATGAACTTAGATCAATTGAGTGATGGTGGAGTGGTTGTTCGTGTCCATTATTCCGGCATCAATTATAAAGACGCTTTAGCGGCGACAGGAAAAGGTGCTATTTTAAAACGTTTTCCTTTAAATGGCGGTATCGATTTAGCTGGTGTGGTTGAGTCTTCAGAAGATCCTAGGTTCAATGTGGGACAACAGGTTTTAGTGAATGGATCTGGACTCGGAGAATTGCATGACGGTGGTTTGGCTGAATACGCGAGAATTCCAGCTGATTGGGTAATGTCTATTCCTGACGGGTTAAGCATGAAAGAATGTATGATTTTAGGGACTGCTGGATTTACGGCAGGACTAGCTATCCACCGAATGCTAGTCAATGGGCAAACGCCCGATAAAGGTCCTATTGTGGTGACAGGAGCCAGTGGTGGAGTTGGTTCTATTGCAGTTAGCATGTTATCAGGACTTGGTTATGAAACTATCGCTGTCAGTGGACGTCGAGAATTTTATGAATATTTAACTAGTTTGGGCGCTTCTAAAGTTTGTTCAGCAGATGAATTAGACTTGAGTAATCGACCGTTAGACAAAGGAATTTTTGGGGGCGCAATCGATAATGTTGGTGGCGTTTTATTGAGTCAAATTCTCGCTCATACTAATCTTTGGGGAAATGTTGCCAGTATTGGACTTGCCGATACTCATCAATTTGATAGCACTGTGTTTCCGATGATTTTAAGAGGTGTTAGTTTACTTGGAGTTAGTTCAACCAACTGCCCCATGCTGTTGAGAAGAGAGATTTGGCAGCGATTAGGGCAGGATTTAAAACCTAAACATTTAGATAGAATATTAACTGAGGAAGTTAAGCTAGAAAATGTTTCAGAAGTTTTTGAAGAATTACTAAACCGTAAGCGTTACGGTCGTACGATTGTTAATTGTTTATAGAAAGTTTGGCTAAATATTATGAAAAATCAACTCGCGACAATTGTCGAAAAATTAGATAAAAAACCAAAATGGTTACGTTATAAATTATTAAGCTTTATTCTTGGTTCAACAGTCAAATTTGTCGGAACCGCTGGAGTTAAGTGTCGTCATTTATCCTCTGAAAAAGCGGTATTTCTGTTAAAAAACAAAAGGAAAGTTCGTAATCATATTGGAACAATTCATGCGGCTGCATCGGCATTAGTTGCTGAAACTGCTACTGGTATGGCTTTGGCAATGCATATTCCAGATGATAAAACGCCAGTTCTTAAAAGTATGAATATTGATTATGTTAAGCGCTCAAATGGTGGCTTGGTTGCGGAAGCCTTTTTGACCCAAGAACAAATAGAAGCATTACACACGGAAGAGAAAGGGAAAATGATTATTTCCTGTAGTGTCACTGATGATAAAATGGTCAATCCAGTTATTTGCAAAATGGAATGGGCTTGGACGCCAAAGTATCGTAAATGATAGTTTCTTAGTCACTCTTTTTAAGTATCTAATATGAAAGTATTTTTAACATCTCTTGGTTGCCGCCTAAACGAAGCTGAGCTTCAAACTTGGTCTCAAGCACTTTTAGAATTTGGTATAAAGGTCACAGGTGAACAATCAGAGGCTAATTTAATTGTTATTAATACCTGCGCGGTAACTGGTGAGGCATCAAGAAAATCGCGCCAAACGATTAGACGATACCATCGAAATAATCCAACGGCTAAATTAGTGGTAACTGGCTGCTACGCATCTTTAGAAAAAAATGAAGCTGAAGCACTTCTTGGTGTTGATCTGATTGTTTCAAATCAAGATAAAGAACTTCTACCCCAAAAAGCAAAAGAATTACTTGAATGGTCTTCAATGCCATATGCAGCAACTGAGCCCAATGAATCTTCATTATTTATTCGTAATCGGGAAAGAGCTTTTATAAAAATTCAAGATGGCTGTCGATACAGATGCACTTATTGTATTGTGACGATTGCTAGAGGAGATGAAAAATCTCGCAGAATTGAAGATATCATAAATGAAGTTAATGGTTTGTCGTTACAAGGTATTCAAGAAATTGTTATCACGGGTGTTCATGTAGGTGGTTATGGTTTAGATATTGACTGTTCATTATACGATCTAGTTATTGAGATATTAGAACAAACAACCATTCCAAGAATTCGTTTTGCTTCCGTAGAACCTTGGGATCTACATGATGAATTTTTTGAACTATTTAAAAATCCTCGCTTAATGCCACATATGCATTTGCCGATCCAAAGTGGCAGTGACCGTATTTTAAAAAAAATGTCACGACGGTGTAAATCAAAAACATTTCTATCTTTAGTAAATAAAGCAAGACAGGTAATTCCAGATTTCAATATTACATCAGATATCATAGTTGGTTTTCCCAGCGAAACTGAAAATGATTTTTTACAATCTTTAAATATTGTTTCTGAAGCAGGATTTGGTCATGTTCATACTTTTTCATTTTCTAAAAGAGAAGGAACAAAGGCTGCATCACTTGATGAACAGATTGATGAACAAATCAAAAAGGAAAGAAGTAAACAAATGCATTCTCAAGCAAATAAGATAAAAAAAATTCAGTTAGAGGGCATGTTAGGAAAAAAGGTAGCGGTGCTATGGGAAGGTGAAGGTCAACGAATGGAAGATGGTAAATTACGATATCATGGATATACCCCTAACTATCACAAAGTTTTTACATCAACGGAAAGTGAAGTCAGTTTATCTAATCAAATTATTGATTGTGAAATTATAAGAATTTCAGATGATAACTATTTATATGCTGAACCAATCAATGAGTCTAATATCGCTACTCAACGGTTGGTGGTTAAGTCGTTGGATTAATTTATAGAAAAAATTCCTTAATAGATTGTCAGTCAAGATATATACTCGCTTCATTTCTTACGTTATCTAGTTCTTTAATGAACAAATCATGTAGTTCTCTTACTTCAGAACAAACCCCTTTAGTTTTTAATATATTTTCATATTCGTTAGCAAGTTCTTTTAGTCTCGGTACTCCGCAATATGCCGAAGCTCCATGAATTTTGTGAACTTGAGAAATTAAATCTGGCAATTTGTTTGAGTCTAGATATTGATTAATTAAGTTAATAGTGTTGTCAAAACTATTAACTAACATACTGAGCATTTCTTTTGCGAGGTCTTCCTTTTGACCAGCGTTTTTAAGACTTAACTCCCAGTTAATGGAAGAAGTTTTTAATTCTGTAATAGCCAAATTGTCATTATCAATTGGAAGGTCATTTTTATAAAGGATATCTCTGGCTGTCCATTTCTGAATACTATCTTGTAATTGAACTTGGCTAATTGGCTTGGTTAAATAATCGTTCATCCCTTCATTAAGTAGGCGTTCTTTTTCACCTTTCATAGCGTGTGCCGTTAGTGCAATAATTGGGATATTAGCATTGTGATGATTGATTTTCCGGATTAATTTAGTTGCTTGTAAACCATCCATATCCGGCATTTGTATATCCATAAATACCAGATCAAAGTTAATCTCTTCGCACAGAGCGATTGCTTTATTTCCACTGCTAGCGATATGCGTTTCTACATTAAAATCAGACAGAAATGCATGGATCAGTTTGAGATTCGCATTATTATCGTCAACACATAATATTCGAGTGGGTAGATTATCTTTTTCCTGAGCTTTTTGTAGGCTATTTTTATTTTCTAAATTTTCAATAATAAACCAGTCTGATAATGCATCGTAAAATAGGTTACGTGTAATTGGTTTTGAAAATATGCACTCGATGCCTATTTTTAAATAGCTATTTATTATTTTTTCTTCTTGTGAATTAATTAATATAGCAAAATTGGCATTTAGTTTTTTTGAGATTTTATTTAAGTGAGATAGCTCACTTTTATTATTATCTGCTGAATAACTGGAAATAATAATGAGGTGAATACTCTTTTTTTGTTTTTCAAAGATAGTGGCTTTTTGTATTAATTTATCAAGGTTATCAAAGCCTTTTACATCCATTCCCCATTGGTTAAGTATATTTGAGGTAATGGCCTGAGATGTTGGATTAGGATCATGTATTAAAACACGTTTTCCAGGGAACCCAATTCTCTTGTTTTCTTTTTTATTGTTATCTTTTTCAAGTTTAATAGTAAACCAAAAGTTAGAACCCACATTTTGTTCACTTTCTAACCCAATTTTCCCATTCATGGCTTCGACTAGGTTTTTAGAAATAACTAAGCCTAAACCTGTCCCACCAAATCGTCTAGTTGTCGTTGTGTCTGCTTGGGTGAATGCCTGGAAGAGAACTTTTTGTTGTTTAACGGTAAGTCCCATTCCGGTATCGATAATATGAAATTTAAGAGAAACTGATGAATTTGTTTCTTCTTCTAACATCACTTTTATTTGAATGGTTCCTTGCTCAGTAAATTTAATAGCATTATTGCATAGATTTGTAAGGATCTGGCCGATTCGCCCGGCATCTCCAATTAAGCATTGAGGAACGTCATTATAAACCATTCCGTATATTTCGATCTTTTTAGCTTGCGCCGTTGGAGCGAGTAAATTAAGTGTTTCATCGACACAGTCACCGATACAGAGAGGGCGATGTTCAAGTTCCATTTTTCCTGCTTCAATTTTAGAAAAATCTAAAATATTATCAATGATGGCAAGAAGACCGTTCGCTGATTTTTTTATGGTAGATAAATAATCCTCTTGTTTCTTTGTTAAATCTGAACGAAGCAATAGATTGGTAAAACCAATAACGCCATTCATGGGAGTCCGAATTTCATGACTCATATTGGCTAAAAATTCTGATTTAACTCGACTGGCTTCAACTGCGTTTTTCTTGGCCATACTTAGTTCGACATTTTGCTCTTCTAGCATGGTGTTGGTTGAATTCAAGTCAGCCGTAGCTTGCTCGATAGCCGTTTGCATTTCTTCTCTTGCTTCATAAAGAGATTCACTCATATTATTAAAACCATCGACAAGTGTTTTAAGTTCACCAGAACTTTTGGTATCCACGGATACCTTTAATTGACCCTCTTTAATTCGTTTTACGGCATTAGCCAGTTTAATAATCGGTAGAGTAATATTTCGCGCCATGTTTTGAGCTAAAATACCACCTAAAATAATTCCAATTAGAAGAATTGCAAAGGCTGTTGCGATCGTTTGGTATTGTCTCAATGTCGTATTGTTATTAGTAATTAAAATTGATACATAACCAATAACGGGAATATCAAATTGCGATTGCTCTGATGAATGTTGAGACAGCGTTGGTTGACTCACTATTGGAGACAAAACGATGTAACCAGAATCAATTTCTTGGATGACGTTTTGAAATATAGCTTTACCAGTTTTGTTAACAAGCTGATTGACTAATTCTTTGGTTCCCGAGCTAGCAAGAAGTAAATTTTGACTGGTAAAAATAGCAACCGATAAAATATCATCATCGCCGTCTCTTGCGGAGGTGACAAGTCGATTCAATGTTTGATTGTTTCTAGAGATTAAACTGTATTCCGAAGTTTGAGCCAAATAATTGGCAATAGTGATTCCGCGTTCCTTTATGTTGGTATCCAGATCTTGAACTCTTGCTGTTACAAAGTAGGCACCCATTGCTAAAGCGACCAGTCCGGTTGGTACCATTGCTAAAAGTATTACTCTTGCTTTTATTCCCCAATCAGCCATTGTTTAACATTTCCTGTTGTTGCTTTTCCAATAGATGGATATCCATTAATAGTTTTTGCTTATTGATATTTTTGTAATTTAAATGGTCAGCAATTTGTTGATTAATCTCAACTTGAAAACCTTCTGAAAACTGGGCGACTCTGCTCTCATTTGTTTGACAGAAACCAGATATCTGTTTAGAAACCTCTTTTGTGAGTGCATCTAAGGGAGTATAAATGCTCGCTATCGCCGCATGTATAGAGTCTGTTTTTTTATTTCCAATAATAGGCACCTGTTTATTATAGCTAGTTATTAAGAATGACTGAAGGTCTTGAATTTTATGGTGTACAAGCTCATTTATGAGTATTAAAACGTCTGATGTAGCAGAGTCTTTTAAAAAATAGGCTGGTGATGATGCTTGAGCAGATAATAGATTAAATTTGAGTTTGAACGAGTTAGCCAAGGCTATATTTTTGTATTCTTCTAATTGGTAACGAGTTTGTCTATTCAATAAGAGCAATGCGCCCTTAATTTCATGATCTAGGGCTTTAGCAAGTAATAATTGCCGATTAAACGATTGTTCCTGGTAAATCCCTCCAATTTTGCTTCCGAGCCTTTGATAATTTTGGATTGTTTTATCTAAGGCGTGTTTTGGCACCTGCGTAGAAAATATTGGAATATTATTGCGAGTTGAAGCTATTTTCTTTAGTGCATCGTAACCAATGGTAATAATGCAGTTATCCGGGGAAGATTCAGTCAAAGAGGAAAGTTCATTTAAAGGGCTTTTGTGGAGGTTAAGGGGGAGAATTTGATATGAATTTACCTTTTGTTCAAGTTCACTAACTAAATGTTTTAGCAGCTCTGAACTTGCAACATCAGAAGAGTCATAAAATACAAAAAGCTGTTGTTTCTCTTTGGCCGATACGGTTCCCTGGGCTAATAGCAATAAAGATGAGGATAATGCGATAGAGATTACATAACACCAAAAAGAATAAGTTTTTTTTAATTGAGGTATCATTTTCAATAAACCAGCATTGGCTTTACGCATAAATTTGTCGTTTGGTGGATATTTTGAGTATATATTAATCTAATAGTGGTTCACAGGGGGATTTTTTTGCTTTAGGTGTGTAAAATCCCGTTTCTCGAAATAGAAGAAATAATAGATATAAGTTTTATAATGAGTATCGCTTTCCGGTGTTAAAGAACTAACAATTAAGAAGTATTTGATGGCTAAAAGAAGAAATAGAAGGGGAAAACCCTTACCAACTGAATCCGTTTCTATCCTAATTGATAGTTTGTCTCACGAAGGAAGAGGCGTCGGACGGATTGATGGTAAAACGGTCTTTGTTGATGCCGCGTTACCCGGTGAAACGGTAGAAATGAAATATACCTTTCAAAGAGGGAAATTTGATGAAGGACGTTGTATCTCGGTAGAAAACCCAAATCCAAATAGAGTGAAGCCTCCTTGCCCACATTTTGGTATTTGTGGTGGCTGTAGTATGCAGCATTTGTCAAATGATGCTCAAATAGCTCACAAACAATCGATTCTTCAGGAGCAATTAGAACATTTCGCTTCAACTCAACCAAAAGAATGGTTGGTTCCATTACAGGCCGATTTACTTGCTTATCGAAAAAAGGCGAGGTTGGGCGCTCGGTATGTGATTAAAAAAGAGCGTACTTTAATTGGATTTCGAGAAAAATATTCAAATTATTTAGCCGATATTGAAGAATGTCCCGTTCTAGTTAAGCCCGTTAGCGATTTGCTCCAACCGATGAGTCATTTGATTGATCAAATGGATGGTCGACTTTTTATTCCTCAAATTGAAGTGGCGTGCGGTGATGAGGTTGTTTGTCTAATTATTCGTCACTTACAGCCTATTTCAGCCAAAGATCACACTGCTTGGGTAGAATTTGCTAAGCAAAATAACTTAATTGTTTATCTACAGCCAAAAGGCCCTAAAACCGTCCATAGAATCTGGCCGATTGAAGATGATGAAGCCCAATTGAGTTTTAGTTTACCTGATTACGATTTAGAAATGTTAATGGAACCGCTTGACTTTACTCAGGTGAATGCAAGTATTAATCAACGTATGATCCCGCTTGCACTTGATTTGTTAGAGGTTAACTCTAACGATAATATACTTGATTTATTTTGTGGTTTAGGGAACTTTACTCTACCCCTTGCTAGAAAAGCAAATCAGGTTGTGGGAGTTGAAGGTGTCCAAGATATGGTAGAGCGAGGCACATTAAACGCTAAACATAACCAACTTGATAATGTTGAATTTTTTCAAGCAGACTTGGCTGCTGATTTGAGCAAGGTTGAATGGCTCGATAGAGACTATAATAAAGTTTTAATTGACCCCGCAAGAAGCGGTGCTTTAGAAGTGATCGCTAATATTGTTAAAATCAGTCCAGAAAAGATTGTCTATGTTTCTTGTAACCCTGCAACCTTAGCACGAGATACCGGTGAATTAGTGAAGTCTGGTTATAAGTTAATTAAGGCAGGGGTTATGGATATGTTTCCACATACGACTCATGTTGAATCAATCGCTCTATTTGAAAAATCATAAGGCTATTATTTAAAATAATAAAATGGTACAGGTTCTTAAAATAGCTCAGCCAAAAGATGTTAATCATGCCTCTTTTATAAAATGGTGTGAGCAGCTCGTTTATGAACCGAGTTTATTTAACCGAAAACTGTTTGAAAACGCCGCTAAATTAGTTGATCAAAAAGCAACTAAAGAATCTTCGGTGTTATCTAGATTAATTGAGCAATCTTTTGAAATAGCAGTGATTGTTAGTGAATTAAGAGTTGATAGTACGACCCTTGTTTCCGCCATGCTTTATCCATTTGTTTACTCATGTGAGTTGTCACTCGAGGATATTTCTGAATCCTGTTCAGCCCAAGTATCTGAAAAAATTAGAGGCATCATTACTATGGATGGTGTCAGAGGATTACAAGCTAATCAATCAGTTGGAAATGACTCAATCCAAATTGATAACCTACGTAAAATGCTGCTGGTTATGGTTGATGATGTCACCGTTGTATTAATCAAGTTAGCCGAAAGGTTATATCAATTACGAACAGCTAAATCTAAACCTGATGCTGAAAGAGTAAGGGTTGCTCAAGAGGTAAAAGATGTTTATGCGCCTTTAGCTAATCGGCTTGGAGTTGGACATATAAAATGGGAAATGGAAGACCTTGCTTTTCGCTTTTTGAACCAAGAATCCTATTTAAATATCGCCAAACATCTTGATGAAAAACGAGTCGCTCGCGAAGAATATGTCGACAATATTTTAAAAATGATAAAAACAGCGTTAGATGAATTAAATATTAACGCTGAATTAATGGGGCGTGCTAAACATATTTATAGTATATGGAAAAAAATGCTTCGTAAGCAAGTCGGTTTTGAAGATATTTACGACGTTAGAGCCGTTAGGGTTTTAGTCCCTAAAATACAGGATTGTTATTCTGTTTTAGGTGTAGTTCATGGATTGTGGAAGCATATACCTAAAGAATTTGATGACTATATAGCAACCCCAAAAGAAAATGGTTACCGGTCATTGCATACTGCTGTTATAGGCCCAGAAGGAAAAACTTTAGAGATTCAAATTCGAACCCATCAAATGCACCAAGAATCTGAATTAGGTGTCGCAGCTCACTGGAAATATAAAGAAGGTACTCGAACAACTGGCGGAGGTTATGAGGCAAAAATTGCGTGGCTCAGACAATTGCTCGAATGGCAAGATGAGGTTGTTGATTCCAATCAACTGGCGGAAGAGTTTAAAAGCCAAATGTTTGATGAAAGGGTTTATGTCTTTACGCCCCTTGGAAAATTAATTGATTTACCTGCAGGGTCAACCGCTCTTGATTTTGCTTACCGCGTTCATACCGATGTTGGTCATCGCTGCCGAGGCGCAAAAGCAAATGGGAAAATTATTAATCTGACTCAACCTTTAGAGACGGGGCAAAAAATTGAAATATTGACCACGAAAATTGGTGAGCCTAGTCGGGATTGGTTGAGTGAACAAAGAGGCTATATTAAATCGTCTAGAGCGAGACATAAAGTTCAACAATGGTTTAAACATCAAGATAAAGATAAAAATATAGCTGCCGGAAAATCTTTATTAGAAAAAGAACTAAAAAAGAATGCCGTTGTTTTTGATGAATATACTAAATTAGCAAAACATTTTAATTTTAACACTAATGATGAGTTATTTGCAGGTATTGGTGCTGGCGATAAAGGTGTACATCAAGTGGTGAACGCCATTCGAAACTTTGAATCGACCCCAGATGTGGTTACTCGAGAAACCGTTCTTAAGCGAAAACCAAAGGTTGAAAAACGTAGCAGTTCGAGTGATGTTTTAGTGGAAGGCGTTGGTAATTTATTAACTCGTATGGCTGCTTGCTGTAAGCCGATTCCCGGAGATGAAATTTCAGGCTATGTCACTTTAGGCCGAGGAATCATGATCCACCGATCCGATTGCCGATATTTATTATCCAGTAAAAAGAAATCGCCCGAAAAAGTGTTAGAAGTGTCATGGACAAATCAAGTAAATAGGCGCTATCTAATTGATCTAGTAATTTCTGCGTATGACCGAAAAGGTCTGTTAAGTGATGTCACTGCATTGCTATCGAAAGAAAAAGTCAGCGTTACTTCACTCAATACGAAAGTGAACCAAAAACAGCTTCAAGTAAAAATTTACATTCAAGTTGAAATAGAAAATCTGGCAAACGTCTCTCGGTTAATTAACTTAATCGAACAAGTCTCCAATATTATTAGTGTGAACAGAACTAATAACTAACTCTTATCGAAAAGAGAATCGAGTGAAAAAAATAGAAATAGAAAATCTTGTAGAAATTATGCAGCAACTACGTCATCCTGATTCAGGTTGTCCGTGGGATATTAATCAGAATTATAAAAGCATCTTACCTTACACCATTGAAGAGGTTTATGAAGTGGCCGATGCTATTGAAAGAGAAGATTTTTCTGATCTTAAAGACGAATTAGGTGATTTATTATTTCAGGTGGTTTTTTACGCACAGCTCGCTTCAGAAGATGGTTATTTTGATTTGTCAGATGTGATCGAAAATATATCAACTAAATTAACCAGACGACATCCTCATGTCTTCGCTAGTAAACATTATGCAGATGAAAATGAAGTTCTTACAGCTTGGGAAGCTCAAAAACACAAGGAGAGGCAGAATAAGTCAGAACAAGATAAAGCCAGTTTATTGGACGATATACCGAAAATCATGCCTGAATTAAAACGGGCACAAAAAATTCAAAAGCGTGTTGCAAAGCAGGGTTTTGATTGGGATGATATTCAGCAAGTTTGGGATAAGCTTGATGAAGAATCAAAAGAAATAAAAGAGGCAGCAAGTCATAACAATCAAGATAGCATTGAAGATGAAATTGGGGATTTATTATTTGTCTGCGTTAATCTTGCTCGTCACTATAAAGTCGATGCTGATATGGCTCTCAGAAGAGCCAATCAAAAATTTGAAGATCGTTTTAGGCGAGTTGAAAAACTCGCTGACGAGCCGATATCAAATTATAACTTAGAAGAGCTAGAAGTTTTTTGGCAACAAGCAAAAAAAACTGAAAAATAATAGAATAAACTCTTTTTAATCTAAATTGGTTAACCAGTCACTTAGTCGCTTTATACCTTCAATCGTTTTTTCGTATTCTGCGTGTTCGTTCTCGCTACTCCAAATTTGAGCGCCATCAAAATCAACAAATGCCAGTCGGGCTGTCAAGCTTGACTTTGGCATACCAAAAGCTGTTCCGGGCAATAAAGCTACACCTATTTCATCCATGAGAGCGGTTGTGAGTTGTTCGCTTGTTGTTATCCCTCTATTAGCGAGTTGATTTTTGAAATTGCTGAATTCTGGGAATAAATAAAATCCACCTTGGGCTTGGTGAACATTAACACCGACTTTGGAAAGAGAAGATGCGCAATATTCACTAACTTCTGATAGCAACTTTCTTTGTCGACTCAAAAACTCTTTTGCTAATGCCTGATTTTCATAGGCATGAGTGGCAGCAACCTGAACAGGACTTGACGCACAGGAGTAAGTTTCTGAGGCAACACCGATAACCGCCTGGAAGAATGCTTTGCCTAATTGTTTTGGAATATAGTGAAAACCTAAACGCCAGCCACCTGCGCCACACCATTTGGAAAGTCCTGAAGAGACAATAGAGCCTTCAGGGTAAAATTCATCAAGTGTTGCGTAATCTTTTTTAAAGGTTAATAGACTGTATATTTCGTCGGCGATCACAATGATGTTATATTTCTTCATCACTTGTGCAAGTGCTCGTAATTGCGATCTTGAATAGGTTTGTCCAGTAGGGTTACTAGGATAATTAAAAACTAATATTAATGGGATATTCGGATCTTTTCTTGCCTGACAATAGCGTTCGAGTGCATCAGGCGTTAGCTGCCATCGCTGCTCAAACTTTGTTTCAATCCAATCAACAGTATGTCCGGCTAATTTGCCCTGAGGCTCATAAGATACCCAGCTTGGTGAAGGTAATAAGATTTCAGCTTTCTCAAAAGCTGCCATAATACAAAAAAGAAGAATTTTGCTGCCTGCGCCAACAATGATTTGATCCGCTTGCCAATGTTTATCTTCGATATCGTTATGAAAACTTGCGATAGCTTGTCTAAGGGGCGGATGCCCTTGGACGCTCATATACTCTTTGCGATGAGCTGATTCGGCTAGATATTGAGTAATTTTTTTAGGTACCGGAAAAGGGCTCTGACCAAAACCAAATTTATAAACTTTTTGCTTGTTGCTGGCTCGAAGTTGTGAAATTTGATTGATTAAAAGCGTTTCAGAGTGTTTGCCAGGTCTAAGGTATTTATCGATAGAATTGTTGCTTGTCATGATTGATTCTCAAATGGCGTTTTGCGTTGCAGCATAGGACGATGTTTTAGCTGATTATTTTGTCACTCTAAAGGCCAATTTCTGTTGGTTCAAGTTATTCAATCAAATTAAAATATATTTTCAAAAAATGTAGATAATAAGAGCTTTGTCTCAAATAATGACCAGCAAGGAAAATAGATGAAAAGGCTATTTTTATAGGCAGAAGACCTATTTTTAGTAGGTATATGTTTTCATTTGTTTTCATTATGGCATCAAAATGACTTAATAAGGACAAAATGCTTCTTAGATAACTATTTAGATGAAAATATATTTTAATTTCTCTTGTGAGGTTGTTTTAGCTATGGCTGAAAGGTAAAGTTAACCCATCTGCATACACAGAAAACACAAAAGGGGATACCTTATAATGAAAAAGAGACAATTTAGAAAAAGTATAATTAGCGGTGCATTAGCAACTGCTTTAGCGGGGGTTGGGGTAACTGCTCCGAATCTAATGGCTGAAGAAGCTGCTGATGATGATTCGGTAACTGTTCTTGTTGTTGGTTCTCGTAGCCAAAAAACTCGTACAATTGCTGATTCACCAGTTCCAGTTGATGTTCTTGACGCGAGTGATCTCGCTTCAATGGGCGGAACAGCTGATTTAACAGATAACTTAAAAGCATTGGTACCTAGCTATACTGCGACACCTGCGACCGGTGATGGTAGTGCTTTCGTACGTACAACTTCTTTACGTGGTACTGCTCCTGATCAAACTTTAGTTTTAATTGACGGTAAACGTCGTCATCGTTCAGCTCTTATCCAATTATTTGCTCCAGCTGCTGGACAAGGTGCACATGGTGCTGATGTTGGAATGATTCCTGGAATCGCTCTTAAACGTGTTGAAGTTTTACGTGATGGTGCGGCTTCTCAATATGGTTCTGATGCGATTGCTGGTGTAGTTAACTTTGTGACCAAAGATGATTCAGATGGCGGAACAGTTCAATTGCAGTACGGCCAGCATTATGAAGGTGAATCAAGTATGAAGTTTGCCTTCAATAAAGGTTTCGCTATGGGAGACAATGGTTTCGCTAACGTTAGTTTAGAATATGTTGATAATGAACAACTTAATCGAAGTATTCTTCGTCCAGATGCACAAGCGCTTGTAGACGCAGGTGTTCAAGGTGTTGGGGCTGATTCTCCGTTTGGCGATGCACCTCTTACTCAAACTTGGGGACGTCCTGAAACAAGTGGTTTAAGATTCTTTCTAAATACTGGTGTTGATCTAGGTGATGGCAAGCAATGGTACGGTCGAGTTGGCTATGGCAGCACTGATGGACGTTATCGTTTTTTCTATCGTAATCCTGGTCACGGAACTTTATCTGCTTTGAGAGAGCTCGGTTACGACGGAAACTTGAATAATGTTGGTTTCACACCTTACTTAGATGGCGAACAAACTGACTTAAGTTTTATCACAGGTATTGAAGGTTCTTTTGATAACGGCACTTATTATGATATCAGTGTGAGCAGAGGTTCAAATGAACTAGATTATTTCTTAAATAATTCAATTAATCAATCCCTTGGTTTGACTGCAGGCCTTGAAGTACCTCAAATGGGTTTTGATACTGGTGGATTAAAGCAGGAAGAAACAAACTTTAACCTAGATTTGTCTACTCCAATTGGTGACAACCTTAACTTAGCTTATGGTTTAGAATGGAGAGATGAAACTTATACCACTATTGCTGGTGAATTTGGTTCGTATACAGGTTCGGGCGTAAGTGGAATGAAAGGGATAACACCTGAAGATGCCGGTGAATTTTCAAGAGACAACTTCGCAATTTATGGTGACTTAGAGCAAGATGTCAACGAAAACCTATTCTTGCAGTATGCATTGCGTTACGAAGACTATTCTGATTTTGGTTCTACAGCTAATTGGAAAATTGCTGGACGATATACTGTGAATGAAACGACCGCTGTACGTGGAGCTGTATCAACTGGTTTCCATGCGCCTACTCCAGGCCAAGCTAATTACCGTGCGACAATTACAACTTTTGATACGACAGGCGCTCAGGTTGAAGAGGGTGTAATCCCGACAACTGACCCTCGCGCGATTGCGGCGGGTGGTCAAGCGTTAAAAGAAGAAGAATCATTAAGTCTTAGCTTAGGTTTTACTTCTGATGTCGGCGAAAGCAGCACATTGACTGTTGATTGGTATAACATTGAGGTAGATGATCGAATTTATCGTACAGGTGGATTAGTTTCTACACTCGATGGAAGTGCGATTTCTTTCTACACCAACGCGTTAAATGTTGAACATTCAGGTATTGACATTGTATTTACAACCTCTCACGAATGGTCAGATATGGCTTCAACAGACCTCTCTTTTGCTTACGGATATAATACAGTGGAAATTACTGGTCAATCGAGTGTTGCAACCGTAAATGGCGCAGGAGATACTGTATTAGTTGACCCTGTTTCTCAAGGAAGTATTGATAATATTGAGAACAATTTCCCTAATAACCGATTTGTGCTAACTACTAACACTAGTTTTGGTGATGATTGGAATTTATTGGTTCGTGGAAATTTCTATGGCGAACATTTAGATGAGCGTGGCACACTTGGTGATGATAAATCGCCTATTGATTCTGTTTTTTACGTAGACGCGGAGTTAGGATATCAAGTTAATGAAGAGCTTAAAGTTAAATTAGGTTTTTCTAACATCTTTGATAACTATATCAATAAAGTTGGCGCGCCTTATAGCAATCGCTTAAGCGTTGGACTTGAATATCCTCGTCGTAGTGCCGCTAACTACGAAGGTGGTTCTTGGTACTTACAAGCTAGCTATGAGTTATAAGTAGCCATGTAAATCTTTTAACTTTAATGATTTTTTGAGTTAAAAGTTATTTCAAATAAAAAACCACGCTTTTGCGTGGTTTTTTTATTCCTTAAATAACAAATAAATATTTCACTATTATGAAAGAGTGAATTCTAATAAACTACTAACTAAGTAGTTTGTAAGCAGGCGAAATAATGAACTTTCCACCTGAAAATTTTGATAAGTTACGAGAGTTTTTAATTCTTTATCGACAAAATGAAATTGAATTAGACATAGGTAAAAAAAGCCTTAACGCACTTATTAAAATGGTGAATGACCCTGACATGGTAGCAATGGATAATATTGTCATGCTCGCCGATAAAACAAATGTTAGCCCAGCATCCTTAACGCGTTTAGCACGATTACTCGGTTACAGCGGCTTCAATCAATTCCAACAAATCTTTAAGCAACGAACTAAAGTATCCGTTGATTATCATAGCAGAAAGGCAATTGAATTGTCAGACGACAAACTTTTGTCTGCTAAAGCCATTATGAAAAGGCAGTTGGCTTCCACAGTTAATAATATGCAATATTGTATTGATAACATTAGCGAAGATGATATCTCCATAGCTGTTCGTTTATTAGCAAAGGCAAGCCGAGTATTTGTATTTGGTCACAAACAATCTTCAGCAATGGCAAATGTTTTACGATATGGGCTCTGTTTGATTCGTTACGATGTTCAGAGTTTAGGTCAATATGAGCATGGTTTAACAATTGCTTTAGGGCAGCTAAAAAAGAATGACTTGGTTGTTATTTTTAGCTCGTCGCCTTATTCCAATTTAACTGTTGATATTGCGTCGATGACAAAAAACCTATCTTGCCAAGTGTTAGCAATTACAGATTCAGTATTATCACCTCTTAATGATTCATCAACAGTTTCTATCAACGTGCCGACTGATGGTCAGTATTACACTAATAGCCTTGGTGCTAATTTTGTGTTCATTGAGAGTTTACTGAGTTTAACCGCAGTGGAGCTTGGAGCTACGGCAATTAATAAATTAAGAGCTCATGAAGTATTAATGACTAAGGTTAATGCTAACTCATGACAACTGAAAAATGCTTAATTGTGGGATAAAATAGAAGGGTTATTTTCTATTTTTATTCGTGATTATAAAAGAAAATTTTGCTACAATACTTTCCCGTCCTAAAGACACCTCTATTTTCCAACACAAGAAGTTATTTTACTGCCCCTAATGACAATCCAGAGTTGTTTCTGGTTTGGATAATGATAGTAAAGTCATTTATAGCTGTTGATAGATGTGTTTCTCTAATTATTTGATATATAAGACTTATTTGGCGAACTTTAATGACTAAATTTATATTTGTGACGGGCGGTGTTGTCTCTTCTCTTGGAAAAGGTATTGCTGCTGGCTCTTTGGCTGCCTTGCTAGAGTCAAGAGGCTTAAAAGTAACTCTGCTAAAGTTAGATCCCTATATTAATGTTGATCCCGGCACCATGAGCCCATTTCAACATGGTGAAGTTTTTGTGACTGATGATGGCGCTGAAACGGATCTCGATCTTGGTCATTATGAACGTTTTGTACGTACTCGAATGACTCAATCAAACAACTTTACCACTGGAAGAGTTTATGCTGACGTGCTTCGTAAAGAAAGAAAAGGTGAATATCTTGGCGGAACGGTTCAGGTAATTCCTCATATAACGGATGAAATTAAAAGAAAAGTACTTAAAGGTGCTGGTGATGCTGATATCGCAATGGTCGAAATTGGTGGTACCGTTGGTGATATAGAGTCTCTTCCTTTTTTAGAAGCCATTAGACAGATGGGGTTTGAGTTAGGGCGGGAAAGAGCACTTTTCATGCACCTAACCTTATTGCCTTTTTTAGCGGCGGCTGGAGAACTAAAAACCAAACCTACCCAACATTCTGTTAAAGAACTACGCTCAATAGGAATCCAACCAGACATTTTAATTTGTCGCTCGGACAGAAGCTTACCAGCGTCGGAAAAAGCAAAAATAGCACTATTTACTAATGTAGACGAAAAAGCTGTAGTATCTTTAAAAGATGTTGATAGTATTTATAAAATACCAGCTATTCTAAACGCTCAGGGTCTAGAAAGACTCATTACTGAACGCTTCAAACTACACGAACAAGAAGTTGATTTAACTGAATGGGAAAAAGTTTTATATGCGGAAGCTAACCCTAATGGTGAAGTTCAAGTTGCTATGGTTGGTAAGTATATGGATCTAACGGAAGCTTATAAGTCGTTAATTGAATCATTAAAACATGCAGGGTTACAAAACAGATTAACAGTAAGAATTGATTTTGTGGATGCACAAGATATTGAGAAAAAAGGTGTTGGTTTGCTTGATAGCTCTCACGCAATACTCGTTCCTGGTGGCTTTGGGGAGCGGGGCGTTGAAGGCAAAATATTAGCGGCAGAATATGCGCGAGTAAACAAAGTACCCTACTTAGGTATTTGTTTAGGTATGCAAGTTGCGGTAATCGAATATGCTAGAAATTGCGCCAATATGGAAAAGGCTCATAGTTCAGAGTTTTGCTCCGAAACTGAATATCCAGTGGTTGGCCTGATTACTGAGTGGATCAATAAAGATGGTTCCGTTGAACAACGAAGTTCTGATTCAGATCTCGGTGGAACAATGAGATTAGGTGCCCAGCCAGCATCTTTAGTCGGCGGTTCAAAATTAGCGGACATCTATGGCAGTGAATCAATTAATGAACGTCATCGTCACCGTTATGAAGTGAATGAAAATTTTGTTAAACAGCTAGAACAAAATGGTTTAGTTATTTCAGGTCGTTCAAGTCAAAACAATTTGGTTGAAACCATCGAAATACCTAATCACCCTTGGTATATTGCTGTCCAGTTCCATCCAGAATTTACTTCAACACCTCGTGATGGGCACCCATTATTTACTAGTTTTGTTGCAGCGGCTCAAGATTTTAAAAATAGAGAAGAAAACTAATTATGAAAATATGTAATTTTAATGTTGGGCTAGAGCAACCTTTCTTTTTAATTGCTGGACCTTGTGTGATAGAAAGTGAACAGTTAGCCATTGATACCGCCGGTTATATGAAAGAAGTCACCGATAGATTAGGCATCCCTTACATCTACAAATCTTCCTTTGATAAAGCTAATCGTTCATCACATGAAAGTTTTCGTGGGCCTGGACTAGAAAAAGGTTTGGCTATTTTGCAAAAAGTGAAAGACCAGATCAAAGTACCGGTATTAACCGATGTCCATGAAGATACCCCATTTAATGAAGTTGCCTCGGTAGTTGATGTTATGCAAACGCCTGCATTCCTATGCCGTCAAACAAATTTTATTCAAAGAGTTTGTGAGCCGGGAATTCCTGTAAATATAAAAAAGGGGCAATTTTTGGCTCCTTGGGATATGGTTCATGTTGTTAACAAAGCTCGTGCAACAGGAAATGACAATATTATGGTATGTGAACGAGGTGCGTCGTTTGGCTATAATAACCTTGTTTCTGATATGCGTGGATTAGCGGTAATGCGAGAAACTGGTGCGCCTGTGGTTTATGATGCGACCCATTCAGTACAATTGCCAGGAGGCAAGGGCAGTTCTTCGGGCGGGCAAAGAGAACATGTTCCAGTTCTTGCGAGAGCAGCAGTCGCAGCTGGTATATCCGGGTTATTTATGGAAACTCACCCTGATCCAGCAAATGCTAAAAGCGATGGCCCAAATTCATGGCCGATGTATGAAATTGAACCTCTATTGATGACCTTAAAAATGATAGATGATGCAGTAAAGAAAGACGGTTTTATTGAGAACCAACTATAAAATAGAAAGTATTAGTTAGGATAACAATTAAAAGTTATCTAAATAGTTTAATTAAAAAATAAAAATACGAGGCCCAGGAATGAGTAAGATTCTTAATGTCATTGGAAGAGAAATTTTAGATTCTCGAGGTAATCCGACCGTTGAAGCTGAGGTTATTTTGGAAAGTGGAGAAGTCGGTATAGCATGTTCGCCTTCTGGAGCTTCGACAGGTTCAAGGGAAGCTCTCGAATTAAGAGATGGAGACAAAGATCGATACCTTGGAAAAGGTGTTTTAAAAGCAGTTAACAATATTAATCAAATTATTAGACCCAAAGTGATTGGTATAGATGTTAACGATCAAGAAAATATTGACCAAATTATGCTAGATCTGGATGGAACTGAAAATAAAGAAAACCTCGGTGCCAACTCTATTCTCGCGGTTTCGCTTGCTGCAGTTAAAGCGGCGGCTAAAGCGAATAATAAATCACTTTTTGAACAGATTGGTTCAGGTACTATGTTACCGGTTCCCATGATGAATATTATTAACGGTGGCGAACATGCTGACAATAATGTCGATATCCAAGAATTTATGATTCTTCCCGTTGGAGCCAGTAATTTTTCAGAAGCGTTACGCTGTGGCGCAGAAATTTTTCATTCATTAAAGTCTGTTTTGAGTGCTAAAGGTTTGAGTACTGCGGTTGGTGATGAAGGCGGTTTTGCACCTAATTTAGGTTCCAATGAAGAAGCATTACAAGCAATTGCGGAATCTGTTGAAAAAGCGGGATATAAGTTAGGAAAAGATGTTTATTTGGGGTTAGATGTCGCTAGTTCGGAGTTCTACAAAGATGGCAAGTATGAATTAGTGGGCGAAGGTAAGTCTTTAACTTCTGAAGAGTTTGCTTGTTACCTTGAAGACTGGGTTAATCGTTACCCCATTATTTCAATCGAAGATGGTATGGATGAAAGTGATTGGGATGGATGGAAAATTTTAACTGAAAAACTAGGCGATAGGATACAGTTAGTTGGCGACGATTTATTTGTTACTAATACAAAAATACTTGCTGAAGGTATTGAAAAAAATATTGCTAACTCGATCTTGATTAAAGTGAATCAAATCGGTACGTTAACAGAAACCTTAGCAGCGATAAAAATGGCACATGACGCGGGTTATACTGTTGTTGCATCGCATAGAAGTGGTGAAACAGAGGATACAACGATTGCTGATCTTGCTGTTGCTACAAATGCGGGGCAAATAAAAACAGGTTCTTTATGTCGTAGCGATCGTGTTGCTAAATATAACGAACTGTTAAGGATTGAAGAAAAGCTTGGAGATAAGGCAAACTATCCGGGTAAAAAAGCATTTAATTGTTTTTAATATAATAGGTTTTATTTACTTAACTAGGTTTCTAGCTAAATGGCAAAAATAACTGCTTTCATACTTGTTTTTTTGATATTGTGGCTACAATATCATGTTTGGTATGGTGAAGGCAGTTTACAGAAAATCGAACAATTACATAAAAGTATAGCTGATCAAAAAACTCAAAACGAACAATTAAAGAAACAAAATCAGCGATTAAAAGAAGAGATTTTTTTAGTTAGAAATGAACCAAAAATTCTTGAAGAAAAAGCGAGAGAAAATTTAGGGCTTATTAAGAAAGATGAAATTTTTTACCGAATCATTCCTGCTGAAGTAAAATAAACTGATTTTTTGAATTAATCTGTTTTGAACTAATTATTATTTTTTAAGTAAAATATTTTTTGAGTGAATTATATGACAACCGATGATCTAGATCTTTCCCATATTGATAAAAATGTAGTTGTTATTCCAGCCGCAGGTAAGGGAACTCGATTCGGAGATGAGCGCCCTAAACAATATCAACTTATTGGTGGGGAGATGGTTCTTGATATTACACTCAACATCTTTTTGCAAATGGAGTTATTTGAAAAAATTATTCTTATTATTTCGCCCGATGATCAATATTTTGAAGCTTTAAGTAATATAGATAATGAAAAAATAATTGTTATTGATGGTGGTGATGAACGTCAATTTTCGGTTACTAATGGTTTAAGGTACTTGTACGATAACGGTTTACCAGATGAAACTCCGGTACTTGTCCATGATGCAGTAAGACCTTGTTTAGCCCCGTCGGATCTTAAGCAACTGTTGGACTCTTATACGCAGAACAAGCAAGCATGCTTTTTAGCGGAAAAAGTAACTGATTCATTGAAAAGGGTTAATCAAGATAATCTCGTGGTTGAAAATGTTGAAAGAGAAAATATTCTTCACGCATTAACTCCTCAGATGACAAGCTTTATTGAATTAAAAAATGCTTTATCAAAAGTGGTTAAAAGCGAAATATCGGTCACAGATGAAGTGACAGCTTTAATTGATTGCGATATACCAGTTAAAGCTGTGATAGCAAATTACCCTAATCCCAAAATCACTCGACCAAAGGATTTGTTATTAGCAGAAAAACTATTGCTAAGTAATAGTTAAGGAACTCAAAAAAATAAATTAGCTACTGGAATACTTTATCTATGATTAGAATTGGACACGGATATGACGTTCATGCTTTCGGTGGTGATAAGCCGCTAATCCTTGGGGGAGTTTTAGTTCCCGAACACATTGGACTAGTTGCACATTCTGATGGTGATGTTTTGCTTCATTCTGTTTGTGACGCGATTTTAGGCGCTGCTGCACTTGGTGATATAGGACGTCATTTTCCTGATACCCGTGAGGAATTTTTGGGAATAGACAGTACTGAATTACTGAAACAAGTTTTTATTTTGATCAACGAAAAAAATTATCAAGTGTGTAATCTTGATGTAACTGTCATTGCTCAAACGCCTAGGATGTCTCCTCATATCAAATTGATCCAATCAAATATAGCCTCAGTATTGTTTTTAGACAAAGAGCAAGTCAATATTAAAGCAACCACTACAGAAAAACTTGGTTATATAGGACGTAAAGAAGGGATTGCCGTTCATTGTGTTTGTTTGATTCAATCGACCAAGTTATGACTCAAACCGATTACACCCATCTACTTAAACAGCAGTCACGAGCAAGCAAACAAAAATTAATTAGTGCAGATTTGAAAACTGTATTTTCAGATTTTATCGTAAAGGAAGTTTTAAGTTTCGAACCAAGCGGAAGTGGCGAGCATTTATTTTTGCAAATAAAAAAGACTGATTGTAATACTGATTGGGTGATTCGTCAGTTACAAAAAAAATCCGGATTAACCTCAAGAGAAATTGGTTATGCTGGGAAAAAAGATCGCCATAGCATATCGACACAATGGTTTAGTTTACACTTGCCGGGTAAAGATATTTCATTGGAGCTTCTTGCGGATGAGAGTTATGAAATTGTTCATTCAATTAGACATGATAAAAAGTTACGTGTGGGAAGTTTAAAAGAAAATCAGTTTGAAATCATTCTTAGAAACCTTAGTGATAAAATTCAGCAAGATTCAATTAATAGTATAGCCAAATTCGGTGTGCCTAATTATTTTGGACCTCAAAGATTCGGTCACGATACGAACAATCTAAATTTGGCAGAAAAATTACTAACCGGTCAAATTAAAATCAAAAACCGGAATAAACGAGGGCTAGTTATTTCAAGTGCGCGTTCATTTTTATTTAACCAATGTTTGGCAAAACGAGTCGATGAAAAGACTTGGTTAGAACCTTTAAAGGGCGATTGTATGATGCTCGACCAAAAACGCTCTTATTACCAATTAGAAGAAGTAACTGATTCAGAAGTTTCTAGAATTAATTCTGGAGACCTTCACATCAGTGGATTTATGCCAGGGAAACAAATCTCAGATGCTCTTCATGAGGCTAAAGCTAAAGAAGATTTAATACTCTCTAATTATAAGGACTGGATTACTGGTTTAAAGGCGCTTAACTTAGATTCTTCAAGGCGAGCTTATCGATGCATTCCGAAGAACTTATCAGTAGAACAGTTTGAAAATGAAGCAACACTCAAATTTTCGTTATCCAAAGGGTGTTTTGCTACGTCTGTTTTACGAGAGTTAGTGGATGTCACAGATCAAGCAACAAGAGGCAGCAGCACTTGACTATTTTGACGGCGAACTGGGAGTGTTTTAATTGCATATTTTAATTAGTAATGATGATGGTGTAAATGCTCAGGGTATTAAACATCTTGCCGAAGCGATGAAAGAACATGCTGATGTTACTATTGTCGCCCCGAATAGAAATAGAAGCGGTAGCAGCTCTGCATTAACACTCGATCAGCCGCTCAGATGTAAGCAGTTAGATAATGGTTATTATAGCGTTTCAGGCACACCCTGCGATTGTATTCATCTTGGCTCACATCGAATAATGAAATCAAAACCTGATATGGTGATAGCAGGAGTTAACCATGGTGCAAATTTAGGCGATGACGTACTCTATTCAGGCACTGTTGCTGCAGCGATGGAGGGACGAAGTTTGGGTTATACATCCATTGCAATTTCACTAGCAAGTCGCGAGTGTCAGCATTTTGATACCGCTGTTTGGGCAATGAAACAGTTGATTAGTCAGTTACAAAATAATCCATTGAAATCGAATATTATATTAAATGTAAATGTTCCTGATATTACCCAAGATAAAGTTAGAGGATTTAAATTAACTCGATTGGGTTGTCGTCATAGAGCTGATACTATTGTTCCAGCTACAGATCCTAGAGGTGAGACGATCTACTGGATCGGTCCCCCAAGTGAACCTCAGGATATTGGGGAAGGAACTGATTTTGCAGCGGTAGAAAATAATTACATTTCTATTACACCCTTGGTCGTTGATTTAACGGCTCAGGATAACAACAAAAATCTACAATCTTGGATTGCGGGTCTTTAACCTTTTGATTAGAGAAAATTTTGATTAGAGAAAAATAATGAATAAAGCTAATCTGGCTGGAATAGGAATGACATCGCAACGTACTCGAAGCCGCTTGGTTTCGCGACTGCGTGAGAAAGGTATTAAAGAAGAGTCGGTTTTACAAGCAATTGAAACTACTCCTCGCCATATCTTTATTGACGAAGCAATGGCTCATCGAGCTTATGAAGATACTGCGTTACCAATTGGCATGGGGCAGACTATTTCTCAGCCCTATATTGTCGCTCGCATGACGGAAATTTTAGTTGATAGTGGCATCATGGGAAATGTACTTGAAATAGGCACTGGCTGCGGTTATCAAACGAGTATTCTTGCTCAAGTTTCCTTTCAGGTTTACACCATTGAGCGAATCGCAGCTCTGCAATATAAAGCAGTGGAACGATTTAAGGCTCTTGAATTAAATAATATAAGCTACAAACATGGTGATGGCTACCTGGGCTGGAAAGAACATGCACCTTTTGATGCCATTATTGTAACGGCGGCGCCGGATAATATTCCGCCCATTTTAGTGGAGCAATTGGCTATTGGCGGCAGAATGATCATTCCAGTAAGCCAACCAAATGGTGAGCAACAATTAATATTGTTAGAGAAAACAGAAGACGGAATGTCTCAAACTGAAGTTGAAACAGTTAAATTCGTACCATTATTGAGTGGAACACTTTAATGAAAATATTTAGTTCAATGTACGAATCTTGTTTGAAGTGGGCGAAGCACAAGCACGCGACCTATTATTTGGGGATAATGAGTTTTTTCGAATCGATCATTTTTCCTATTCCTGTGGACGTAATGCTGGCTCCTATGTGTCTTGCCCGTTTAGATAAGGCATGGCATTACGCTGCTATTGCTACGGTTACCAGCGTTGCAGGTGGCGTATTTGGCTATTTTCTCGGTGTGCTTTTGGGGCAGTCGGTGGTTGAGCCCTTCTTGATTGAATGGGGTTTTGGCGAATCTTATGAAACTACAAAAATTTGGTTTCAGGAATACGGAGTATTGATGGTTTTTGTTGCAGGCTTTGCACCGATACCTTATAAAATATTTACTGTCAGTGCAGGTGCGTTAAGTCTTAGTCCATTTGGTGATCTGGTTCCCTTCATCATCGCTTCTGGATTTGGGCGAGCAGGGCGATTTTATCTAGTAGCCTATCTTCTACGCCTTGGTGGCGAAAAAATGGAGAAAAAGCTACATCAATTGATTGATTATATTGGTTGGGGGATAGTAATAGTTGCAATTCTCGGTTATTTGATGTACAAATACATCCAATAGCCTGTTAAAACAACTAGTTAGAGCATTTTGTTAAGGTTGAACATTAACTTAAGTACTTGAAAACAAGTATTTCTTTATAACTAAATGCTTTAATTTGATTATTTTAATAAATCTTAGGTTTCATTCGACCTTTGGTTAAGGGCTCTTATTAATTTTATTAATATTAGGACTTTATTCGAGAAAAGAATGTTGAACGTCACTCTAAAAATTAGCTTTTTAGCGGCTTTATGCTTGTTAACCGTAGCATGCGCAAACAATGCGCCTGCACCGGTGGTTGATTTGAGTACATCTAACTATTCTAAAGCGGTTTCTTTATCTAGTTCTAATATCAAAAAATCAAACCACAGTTCAAAAAAACAATTTCATATTGTGAAAGCAGGGGAGACCTTATTTTCTATTGCTTGGCGTTATTCAGCTGATTTTAAATATTTATCAAAAATAAATGGCATAAAAGGAAATAGAATTTATCCTGGCCAAAAGTTATTTTTAGAATCTAATAGTTCAAATATCTTTGATTCTAACTCATTAGTTTTAGCAATCAATAAAGACGTATTAAATAAATCGACAATATCTACAAAGAAACGATCTAGTTCTAAACTCGCTTCTATTAAGCCCTCTGGTAGTTCAAAAACTAACAATCGGAAGAATACAAACTACCAAGTTGCTACTCATTCAGCTAATCGGGTAGAACGCTGGATTTGGCCGGTCAATGGTAAAGTAATTAATCGATTTTCTAATAGCTCCAATATGAACAAAGGGCTGGACATTAGCGCTAAAAAGGGTTCGCCAGTCAGGGCAACTGCAGAAGGCAAGGTTGTATATAGTGGTGACGGGTTAAGGGGGTATGGTCAATTAGTCATCATAAAACATAATGATGTTTATTTAAGTGCTTATGCACATAACGACAAATTGCATGTTGAAGAGAATGAACTTGTTAAAGCTGGACAAAAAATTGCAGATCTGGGAAGTACGGATTCTGACAAAGATAAATTGCATTTTGAGATTCGATTTAAGGGTAAACCTGTCGATCCATTGAATTATTTACCTAAATCGGGATTGTTATAGATTATTTAAACGGTTTTATAAAATTATTTTTATAAAACCTAAAGTTATATTTCGTAGTGACGATAACATAAGAGATCGCCCTACAAAATAAAGCAGTAAAAAAAGAAGTAATAGGCAATAAAGCAATAAAAATGGTGTAATTCACTAGGGATTGCTGAGAGTAGTTTATCAGCGGTTTCGTTTTTTGGGACACTTGTCCCCACGGCAGAGAGAAGCGAAATGACAAAAAGTAACACGATACTAAAAGAAGAAATAGATTTTGAGGATATGGCAGCTGACGAAACTTTAGTTTTGGATGAACCAGAAGTTTCTGAGTTAAAAGAAATTTCAAAAAAAGAAAAAGCCCCAGCAAAAAAACTATCAGCAAGAGATAAAAGTTTTGATGCAACTCAGCTTTATCTTGGTGAGATTGGAGCATCACCATTATTAACAGCCGAAGAAGAAGTTTACTTTACTCGCAAAGCGAGAAAGGGCTGTGAAAAATCTAGAGCAAGAATGATTGAAAGTAACCTTCGCTTAGTTGTTAAGATCGCGAGACGTTATTCTAACCGTGGCCTTGCTCTTCTAGACCTAATTGAAGAAGGAAATTTAGGGCTGATTAGGGCGGTTGAAAAATTTGACCCTGAGCGTGGTTTTAGATTTTCTACCTATGCTACTTGGTGGATCAGACAGACCATCGAACGTGGTATTATGAATCAAACTCGTACGATTCGTTTGCCAATACACGTAGTAAAAGAATTAAATGTGTACCTTAGAGCATCACGTGAACTTGCTCAAAAGCTTGATCATGAGCCAACACCAGAAGATATTGCAGCTAAACTCAATAAGCCGGTTGAAACAGTTGTAAGGATGTTAGGTTTGAATGAAAGAGTAACTTCTGTTGATTGCCCAATTGGTAAGGATAATGATAAACCTCTGCTTGAAACGATTGCCGATGAGCGTGAGTGTGGTCCTTCTAATCGACTACAAGAAGAAGATCTTAAGCAAAGTATCGAATACTGGCTTGACCAACTAGGTGCTAAGCAAAAAGAAGTGCTTGCAAGGCGTTTTGGTTTATTAAGCTATGAAGCCGCTACTTTAGAAGACGTTGGACGTGAAATTGGTTTAACTCGTGAGAGAGTTCGTCAAATTCAAGTTGAAGCATTAAGACGTTTAAGATTTATGCTGGAAAGACAAGGTTTGTCACTTGCGAGTATCTTCAACGTTTAAGATTTTCAGTACAATCCCTAGAAAAAAGCGCATTGTATGCGCTTTTTTTTGTGCCTGATGGGTATGTTATTTAGCTTGAGGCTTTAATACTCAGAGCATGGATGTCGGTTTGCATCATATCGCCCAGGGATGTGTAAACAAGTTGATGGCGTTTTAAAGTAGGCAATCCAGCAAACATTTCGCTGACAATATCCAGCTCAAAGTGACCTAACCCTGTTTTTGCGCCGGCGTGACCAGCATGAAGATGACTGTTATCAATAATAGCGATATGGCTTGGGCTTAATGATGCTTTAAGCAATTGTGTCATCCGCTCAATTCTTTGTTGGTTAATAGAATTCATTCGTTGAGTCCTTAGGGTAAAACCATATTAAATGGTTTTACAGTGACTGATTGATAAACGCCTGCTTCGATGTAAGGATCTTTGTCAGTCCATTGTTGCGCATCCGACAGACAGTCAAATTCTGCGACAATTAGACTACCCGAAAATCCGGCTTCACCCGGTTCTGAATTATCAATAGCAGGGTGAGGACCAGCAACAATCAATCGACCTTGTTCTTTTAATTGAACGAGTCGTTCAATATGTTTAGATCTTGCCTGTATTCGAGCTTTAAGACTGTTTGGTCTATCTTGGCATATAAAGGCGTATAACATTATTCTTCCTTGGCATTTTCTATAGCGTTGTTTATAGTATTTTCTGCTGCCATTTCAGTCGGCTGGTTTTCTTCGGTGATAACTTCTTCTTCGAGGGGCAAATAAGGATATATTTTGTACATGATGTAGCCCAACAATACAAAGTTAAGTCCCATCAAGCCCCATAATTTAAATTGCACCCAAAAGGCTTCGGAAAACTGATCAGCAATATATAAATTCAGAAAACCAAAGGCTGTATATGAAAACGCCCAGATATGGTTAAGTTTTCCCCAAAGGGTGTCGGGAACAGTAATTTCTTCATCAACGGCTTTAGTTAACATTTCTTTAAGTAATATTTTCTTTAGAATATGCTGACGGTATAAAAAAACTAAAGCGGTTACCCAAACTAAAATACTGGCTTTCCAGAAGATAAAAGCGGGATCTCGAAAGATTAGAGTCATAGTTCCAAAAATAAGTGTAACTACTAGCGTCCATAAATGAAGTTTTTCAAATTTTCCCGTAAGTAATCTAGTTCCGATGTTTTGAATGACAGTTGCCGCCATAAGTGCCATAACGGCTGGGTACATGGGTTTTTCATCGCCGGACAGTGCGTAAACACCAACAAAAACAACAATAGGAAAAAAATCGAGGAAGAACTTCATTAACTACTTACCAACTTTGTATAATGGATGAAAAGGGTATAATGGACGAAAAAAACAATAATACTCGTTATTTTTACAAGAAACTATTCAAATTGGTAACAATTTTTTTTTTCAATCGACACAAGAAACCAATATAGACAATACGTTATGCGATACGATTTTCATACACATACTCATTATTCTGATGGCATTCTTTCGCCGCAAGCTTTAATTGATCGAGCAGTTGAAAACTCGGTTGAATGGTTGGCGATTAGCGATCACGATTGTGTGAGTGGAATTAAAGAAGCGAAAGAGTATGTTTTACAAAATGAAATAGCGATCACTATTGTCGATTCGGTTGAGCTAACTGCTCAATCAGATTTTGGAGAGATCCATATTGTCGGACTTAATATAGATTGTAAAAATCCATCGTTTAACGATTTGATTAATCTTCAGCAGCAAAAGCGATGGGATCGTGCTGAAGTCTTTGACCAGAAGTTTCAAAAGATTGGGATTGATGGTTTATTTAATGAGTTAAAGCAAAGTTGCAAACAAGTGGTTACAAGAAGCCATGTCGCCAGAGCCTTGGTGAGCTTAGGTCATGTTCAAGATAATAATCAGGCGTTTAAAAAATATATTGGTAAAAAAGGGCGCATTAAAGTCAAGACCGATTGGGTTTCAATGGAGGATGCGATTCAAGCGATTGCAGATGCTGGTGGTGTTTCTGTTTTGGCTCACCCAACACGGTATCCAATGTCTAATCGGAGACTCGGGTATTTGATTGAAGAGTTTAAAATCAATGGTGGTGATGGAATCGAATTGTCCTATCCTAGTTTGAGTCCAGATAAAAAGGCTTGGATTGAAGTACATCGGAAAAAAAATGAATTGTTAGCATCAGGCGGTTCAGATTTTCATTACCCTAATTTAAAGTGGTCAGATTTAGGACGCTTTCCTTATATTGATCCCGATATACCGCATGTCTTTGATTTAATCAAAAATGAGCTACAATAAGAATATATAGATTCAATTTGCTCGTTTTGTCATTTTAGGAAATTAGATTGATGACTCAATATTTTGATTTGCATCCAGACAATCCGCAACTGCGTTTAATTCATCAAGCGGTTAAAATTATTCGCTCTGGGGGATTAGTTGTTTATCCAACGGATTCCGGCTACGCGCTCGGTTGTCATCTTGGTGACAAGAAAGCGTTAGACCGTATTAGGCAAATTCGTAAATTAGATAAAAAACACAACTTCACTTTGATATGTCGAGATTTATCCGAGTTGGCAAATTATGCAAGAGTTGATAACACTTCTTTTCGAGTGATTAAAAGTCATACTCCTGGCCCATATACTTTTATTTTAAAAGCCTCGCCTGAAGTTCCTAATCGCCTTCAGCACCCCAAACGTAAAACCATTGGGATTAGAGTGCCGGATAATCAAATCGCTTTAGCGCTACTAGAAGAGCTTGGTGAGCCGCTGATGAGCACCAGTTTGATTATGCCCGGAGATGAATATACATTGGTGGATGAAGACGATATATCAAAGAAATTGGATGGCAAAGTTGATCTGATTATTCACGGGGGGCATACCAGTGATATGCCAACAACTGTTGTGGATATGATAGAAGGGTATCCGCAAGTTATGCGTCATGGTGCAGGAAACCCAGAAGAGTTTGAATCTTAAGCATTAACCGTTGCAATCAAATCAGCATTGTATATAATTGCCCGCTCCAATCGATAGCCTAGCTTCTACCAAACGATTGGGGTTGTAACAAGTAAAAAGCCAGTGTGATAAATTGGTAGACGACGTACAGGATGTACTAGTGTCGTGAAGGACAGGACGTCTGAGAACGACCATAGGGAATAGTGCGCAGCACTATCTGTTCAGATCTTGTCTGAGATTTGATGGAAGTATAATTTTAAAGCCAGTGTGATGGAATTGGTAGACATAGGGGATTCAAAATCCCCCGCCTTCGGGTGTGGCGGTTCGAGTCCGCCCACTGGTACCATTTTCGTCTGAACCCTGAGTATACAAGGGGTACAGATGAATTAAATCATCTTATGCATGCAGTCGTTGACCACTTAGGTTGACCATAATGCATAATCTAGTATCAAATCAAAATGGTGTTTACACCTATCGAAAGTCAGTTAATGGCTTATCAATTCGAGTTTCTCTGCAAACAAAAGATAAATTTGAAGCCTTAAGAGTCGTTGATAAAGTCAATTCTGTTGTCGAGTTAGCATCATCCAATGAACCTGATATTGTTCGCTCAATAATCTATGCAGCTCTTAATAAGTTCCAGCCATCATTTAAGAAAGAGCGCCTAGAACGAGTCCAAAGTCTTCTAGGTGTCACTTTAGTACAAGACCGCAGTGAATTACTTTCTGTAGTTATTGAGCTTTTTATCGAGGAAAAACTACGTTCAAATTCATGGACTGAAAAAACGTTTGTCAGTTACAAGGCTTTCTATCAGAACCTAATCGAGTTTATAGGTGAGAAAACTATTAAAGCTGTCAGTCATCAAGATGCACAAACAATCAAGAATAATTTACAGCGTCTGCCATCCAGTATAAATAAACGGGCTATATATCGAGATAAGTCCATCAAACAGGTGTTGAAAATGACAGTTCCTGATGCTCATCTAATGTCAGTTAAAACCATTAATACAAGGCTTGGCTGTTATTCTGAACTTTTCAAATGGGCTATTAAAAATGGATATGCGAATGTAAATGTATTTGAAGGGCTTAATCTTAAAGATAACCGAAATATACGAGATTTACGACTACCATTTACACCACAAGATCTTAAAGTACTGTTCAGATGTGAATCAATAAATAATCCTGCTAAATCTTGGCAGTACTGGTTACCTGTCTTAGGTCTTTTTACAGGTGCTAGACTGAACGAGTTATGTCAGTTGCAGCATCATGACATTAAACAGGTTGATGATATATGGTGCATTTCTATATCGGATGAAGGAGAGAACCAGAATCTAAAATCAGCCTCAAGTAAAAGACTAATACCTGTTCATAATAAACTAAAATCCCTTGGCTTTATCGACTTTGCTAATAATTCTTGCTGTGCTAAAACTAACCGTATATTTCCAGAACTAACATTGAGAAATGAAAGGTTTGCACACACACCATCAAAATGGTTTGGTAATGTTAAAAAGAGACTGTTGGTTGATAGTGAAAAAAAGTCATTTCATTCGTTTAGACATACTTTCGTTGATTATCTTTTTAACAAGTTGAAGCTACAAGGGAACCCATTAGTAAAAGCTTTGGTAGGACACACAGATAGAGAAATTACATCAGGAGTTTATGGTTCTTCATTCGATATTAAAGATCTGAATAATATAATCCAGCGTATTGATTTTAATGAGTATGGCTTAAGGTTTGTTAAATAACCCTAGGTCAACGACTGCATGCATAAGATGATTTAATTCATCTGTACCCCTTGTATACTCAGGGTTCAGACGAAAATGGTACCAGTGGGCGGATAAGGCATAACCCTTAGAAACCCTCTGCATCCAGCATGTTATCGTTGGATTAATAGAGTGAATATCCTATAGTGGACAATGCTAATGGTCAATCCTTAACTGTTTC